>Ga0208312_100022_pt1 | contig 13368 bp, 17 predicted proteins | sample BED_Mat_virus_9__FD_187140 | JGI IMG/M metagenome (GOLD analysis project Ga0208312, IMG submission 187140) | Extremophilic microbial mat communities from Yellowstone National Park, USA - BED_Mat_virus_9_15 (SPAdes) (version 2) | ecosystem: Environmental > Aquatic > Thermal springs > Hot (42-90C)... | reverse complement strand
TTCCTGGGCATATTCAGTGCTAGTGGTACGCAGGTTGAGACAATTGACGGTGCGGGTCACCACGTGTTCGCGAACACGAGTAGCGCTACGAATGCCGCTAACATTGAGGTGATAACCAACAATACAACCACAACCCTTACAAGCGGAGCCTCCTATATCAGTAATCAGAGTCCTGCTGGTGCTACGCACCTAAACATCGCTGCGTCAGTCCTCAACCTGTCGACCGGTCCTGGTAATCCTATAAATCTAAATGCTGGAATAGTTACTCAGGGAGGCATTAGCCTCGGCGGTTCCGCGAATCAACCATTCACGATAACGAATTTTGGCGCCTTCACAAATGAGAGCGCATTCTCAGCCGTGAACCTCTCCGCGTCCTACTCGACGACGTCAACCATAGCCGTGAGCACGGGTCTAGGTACAGCCGGTGTTCCCGTCTCCGGTTTCACAAAAGGGCTCCCACTGGTGGTGAGCTTCGAGGGTTACGGCTACAATAATACGTTGGGGGACGGCGTCACGCTGAGCCTCTACGTATCCACGGCGGGTGTGCCAGCGCAGGGCTCGGCTCCACCCAGCACGGACACCCTGCTCACAAGTATCACGGTGACGCAGGAAGGGTTAGCCTCTAATCCATACAGTATGCCTATAACCTACGTATACACGCCCACCACTGCAAATAAAGACTATTACTTCTATATAACCATAAACGCTGTTACGGGTGGGACAGCAACGATAGCTACACCCTCAACCATAGTGGCTCGTGGCTGGTAGTTCTCATTTCTGGGTGAATAAACAAAACCTTTTTCTACGAGTGAGGGTATACTACTGTGTATGTCCACAACTGTTACGGTCTCAGTTAGGTCTCCTTCAGCCACGATCAGTGTGTCAGCGGGCTCTTCTACTCTCCAAGTATCAGCTAATGGTCAGGTTATATGGTCGTCCTCGAATCCGCCTTCGAGTCCACCTGAGGTACCGCAGGGTGCGACGCTCACCTTCAGTGGTACAGCCACGGATTCGGGTGGTCACCCCTTCGCGGACACCGTGTTCTACTTCTTCACGCAGGGCCCAATACCCAGTTCGGGTACGCCTCCAGCACCCACCTCGCAGAGTGTAACCACGGATTCAAACGGTAACTGGAGTGTCACGGTGCAGACATCGAGTCTACAGGCTGGTAGCTATAACTTCTGGCTTGACGCTAACCCCTCCGGCGCTTAGGTGGGTTCACTAATGGTTAAGTCACCGGTTGTTACCCTAAACGTCACCCAACCAACTACTACACCCACTCCTACACCCACTACCCCTAGTGGTCTCAGCCTGAGTCTGAGCGCGTCGAGTGGCGCCTACCCCTCAAGTGTTACCGCCACGGTTACACTGATGAACCCTTCAACGAATCAGCCTATTTCGGGTGCCACTGTTAACCTCTACATTACAAATGGAGCCAACGGCCCTGTTTCTCTTACCACTGACTCGTCGGGTACAGCCACATATACCTTCACAACCCCAGCTGAGGGCTTATACCTGTTCATAGCTGAGTACAATAACACCTTCTCACCACCCGCGACATATATGGCTGGATTCGACACCATGACACCCACACAGCCACTCTCAGCTATTCTTGTGCAGACGGATGATCCGAATACACGTATCACTGGGCAGATGACTCTTAAGGATGCGAATGGGAACGTAGTGTACTCGAAGTCGGGTGAGTTTCAGTTAGCTGAATTTTTAGGTGGCTTCCCACCTGGACAATACTACTTCTCTATTAGCGGTACATACCCAACGTCAAACGGTGCCCGACCCATTGTCCCATACACGGATATACCCATCACACTCGTTGAGGGTAAGCCCACCACCATCGCGGTGACCGTGCAGACCACTCCCCCAGCCTCCACGGGGACAGCCACATTATACTACTTCCCTAGCTCCGTCAGTGGGTTCAGCGACCTCACCGTCACGGTGACCTCGATGACGAATGGGGAGACCCAGCCACTAACGCCTCGGGGTACGCTGACCACTATACCGCAGGGTGTCTACGTGGTGCACTACCATGCAACCGATCCCTACTGGTTTGACGTGTACGATGTGAGTAACACGTGTCCGCCTGGTTCCCCCTGTGCTATCGGCCCCATAAATGGGAGCTGGGGCTTCATACCGATGAGTAACCCATTTGCCTGGGGCTCCTCATCCACGTCGGGTGAGTACCTATACACGGCTCACTGGACGAACCCAGCCATACTTGCAAGGGTGAATCTACCCTCACCCAGCGATAACCTCTCCATCACGGAGGTTCAGACAGCTTTGCCTTACAGTCAGATAACGCTGAGCCCCACCCCGAGCTGGGGTTATAACAGGATTGTCTACGGTGAGGATGGCTATATCTACACGATAGGTCTCAGCCCACCTCCAGGTCACTTCCCACCTGTGCTCTACAAGTATGATCCCAACGATATAACTACGCCGATATGGAGCGTGGATATGCCTCACCCACGTGGTTGGTTATTTGGTCTCACAGCTTTCGGTGGGTACGTTTACGTGGGTGACAGTGTTGGTGAGATGTGGAAGCTCGATGCCTCCACAGGTGAAATCGTAGCCACCGGGTCAGGTATAGGTGGGGGTTCAATTGCCAATGTGTTCAGTTATAACGAGCTCCACACTGATGGTACACGCCTCTGGAGGCACGTTCAGGGTGGCCCAATATATGAAGTTGACCCATCCACGCTTAAGGTGGTGAGTCAGAGCACCCAGAGCTACAGTGCGGTTACCTATGATAGTTATACGGGCACCCTCTTCGGCGCCTATGTGGGTAACTGTGAGAGGGGGCAGACCTCTGGGTGCTACCCAGCAATCGTGGACATGGTTGACCCCTCAACCTACCAGGTACTCGCGGAGTGGCAGGACCCATACGGTAGACTTGGAGGCGGTACCATCCTACCCACAGCGATAGCCGCCGACCAGGACTACGTGTTCGTGGGCTTCTACTTCTACCCGGGCGCCGCCCTACACCCGAAATCTGGGTTACCTATACCCCCAGCCCTGAACACTGGTTTACCCGAGTTCTACGCGGATCAAACACCTGTGCACGTGCTAAGCATAACACCGCCAAGCGCTGGTACACCCGCACTCACCTATAAGGGCACCATCTACGTGGGTGTCTCCCCATACGCCGCTGGGGGTGGCGCAGGTGAGAAGATCAGGAGGATGATTGCGTTGGGCGACGGATACGTGTACATTGAGAACGATGACGCGAACGCGGTGATCTTCAGGTACCGTGAAAGCGACTGGAGCCTGCAGGGTCTAATAATCCACCCAGAGTGGTACGTCAACATCGTGAACTCGGGTACACCAGCCCAGCCAAGACCAGACGGGTGGGAGGAGATCAGGGACTTCGCAATCAACAAGTGGGTGCCAAGCTAACACTCCCCAAAACTTTTTTTAGCAGTCCATAGTAGTGTTGTTCATGACTAAGTCGAATGTTTTAGACGTCACGGTGGAGGGTGCGGCTCCATCCATCACCATCACGGCTTCCACAACCTCCCTTTCAAGTAGTGGTGGCACAGTTAGCTTCACGGGTAGCACGGATCTACCAGCTGGGACAACCCTGGAGATACAGGTGACTGGGGGTACCTCTACTATGGGTTACAGTGGCGGTGTTTATGGGTACTCTGACCCCATAACTATTAGTGGTGGCGGTGGCACTACGGGTATCGCTGGCTACGTAACCGTGGGTTCAGGTGGTAGCATATCGTTCTCACTGAACTTCTCCAGTAACCCCTCTGCCTCCACTGTCACCTACGGCGTGTACGTGGAGGACACCACGACTGGTACACAGTCGAACACCGTGACCATCAGTATTGCACCAGCAAGTAAAAGTATCACACTTACGAGTCAATCCGCGACAACCCTACCCAGCAGTGGTGGCTCAGTGACCTTCTCAGGAACTGCCACTGGATATAACCCCGGTCAAGTTTTCTACGTGTTCGTTAACGGGGTGAACACGACGACCACGACACTTGGTTCCGATTACACGTTCAGCTTCACCTTGAGCTTCCCAGCGAACGACACCACGAGCCCAGAGACATATACCATAGACGTTTCGGACAACACGAGTAATACGTGACAGCTGTTGACTGTCTCCAACATCCTCGAGGTCACGGTGGAGGGTATAAGTACACCTCCCCCCACCATCACGGGTACCTCCGGGTGCTACAAGGTTGTTTCAGGGTTAGGTGAAATCGTGCAGTTAGGTGCCTCCTGGAGCGGTGGCCTGGCTCCCTACACGTGGAGGTGGGTGTGGCCCGACGGTTACACGCAGACGGGTAGCCAGAGCAGTGGTACCTCGGGTACAGCCACAACCTCCAGGACATTCGCGCCAGGTGTTACACCATACACGTCGGCTAACTTCACTGTTACTGATAGCCTTGGGAGGAGTGCCTCAGCCACGGCGACGGTCACAGGGGAGTGCGCCTGAGCCCACTGACACCTAACAACCTTTTTTAGTTTCCTCGTCCTATTTGTTCTCATGCTGACATCCTCTCATCCCTGAGGGGACTGAGGTTCCTGCTTCAACGACACATAGCTAATACCTCTCCGTGAGAGGTATCCCGCCAGAGGTGTCTCCACAGGCGTGAATTCGGGTGTGCCCCACCCTACTTTGATGAGACCTATATTCCTGATGTTTATAGAGGCGTTGAGGTCGCGGTCTATGATCAGACCGCACTCCTTGCACCTGAATATCCTGTCGGAGAGTTTGAGCGAAGGGTTATACCAGCCACAATCAGAGCATATCTTGGAGGAAGGCTCGAATCTGCCTATTTTCACGGTGTTCACTGCTTTGTATTCGAGCATCCTTCCGAACGTACCCCATGAGGCGTCTAGTATGTGCTTTGCAAGGTGTGTGTTGTGCACCATGCCCTGTATATTCAGGTCTTCGAGCACCACGGTTGAGTAGGACTTGGCTATCGCCCCACTCAACTTATGCAGAAAATCACTCCTTGAATCACTGAGCTTTAGGTACACCTTAGCAAGCCTGAGCCTCTGCTTCGCCCTGTTCTTTGAGCCTCTGAGTTTTCTCGAAAGCCTCCTATGCTCTCTTCTGAGTTTCCTTTCAAAGGATTGCAGGAACCGCGGGTTCTCGATTGCTATTCCATCTGAAAGCACGGCGAACCTCGAGATCCCTCTGTCCACGCCCACCGCGAACTCTGTATCCGCCTTCTTCTCAGAATCAGGGGCCTCGTAGTAGAGAGAAGCAAAGTAGCGGTCTGCCTCCTTTGTGATCACCGCCTGCTTTATCTTTCCAAGTGTTGAAGCATCGGTTTTATCCCTGTACCTGATGCCTTCAAGGAACTTGGGTATTATGATTTTCCTTCGTGTGGCTCTCACGTTCTCTGGGACAACAAAGTACTGGTTATCCTTCTTTGACTTGAACTTCGGGTAACCCGCGTTTTTCCTGAAGAACGCTGTGAACGCATTGTCAAGCTTCCTGAGCACCTGCTGGAGGCTCGGGTTGGATACCTCGTAGAGCCATTGTTTCTCTTTTTTGAGTTCGGTTAGTAGCTTACATGTTTCAAAATAGTTGAGCCCCTGTGGCTTACCCTTCGCCTTTGATTCCGCGTAGTAGCGTGTGCGTAACCCGAGGAAATAATTCCACACAAACCTGCAAGACCCAAAGTGCTTCTCGAGAAGAATCTTCTGTTTCTCATTGGGGTATAACCGCACTTTAAGGGTCTTGATCATCGTTGTTGATAGAAATATGCAGGGCGCTATTAAAGTTTGCCATGCTCACTCCTCGCTGAAGCTCGGAGTTTGAGCTCGGCTACCACCTTGTCAGTTCTGAAAAACTTTATGAGTGTCTTCCCCTTATTTGTTTCAATGGTTAAGTCAAACATAGTTGAGGTGGTTGCGTCAACCACTAGTTCAGGTTCAGGGGGTACACTCACGGTTAACCTGAGCGTTACTTCGGGTAGTGGCGTTATCCAGCAGGGTGGCGTCTACTACCTGTACCCTGTCCTCAACGGCTACTACTACTGTGGTCTCCAGATGGGTAACCAGAGTGTGCAGTACACTTGGACACTCAACGTCTCCGCTACCCCAGTGTCCCTTGCGAGCGGTGCAACCGTGTCCGTTGAGATCACCTACTTTGACACCTACCCTGGTAGGCCCTACTATACGGAGCCCGCACTCTTTACACTCAACTCTAACGGACAGGCTTCAGGGGAGTTCTCCGTGTGTATGGTTCCAGTTACGATATTCCCAGAGTCCTCGGTGGGTATACGGGTCACCAGCGTCGAGTCGACCAGTGGGCAACCCATCAACTATACTTCAAGCTCAATAAGTATTATACCCCAGTGAGGGTTTTACCCTAAACTTTATTTAAGTCCATATCATATTATTTGTTAGTGGTTGAAGTGCGTAGCAGGATACACGTCTTATTAGAGGCAGACTATAGGAAGCGTGACTTACCCGAACTACTCTACGCTATCCTCTCAACTGTCAGGGAGGTCGGCAGGTGCAGGTATACCTACTTGCTTAACCATGTCGAGACAAGTCCGTCTAGACTCAACTACTACTTGAAGGTGCTTGAGAGGTGCGGGTACCTCCAAGTGGAGAGGGTGGGTGAGAGGAGGGTGAACGTTGAGATAACGGATTCAGGTAGGGGCTTCACCGATGACCTCAGAGAGTATCTAAGAGTTAGGCGGATATATACAATGCTGTACAGGGAGCTCAGGGAGAAGCTCGAAGCCCTATACGGGGAGGCGACAGTCATTGAGTAATGGGAGGGGGTGTGTCGGGTTGGATTCACTAGGAGATAGACCCGTCGGCGCCAAACTCATGTTCCCCTATGTTCGAGGTGAAGACGGCTCAGTTACGGACACCTTGATTATGAGTTTCAGGACTGGGCGCATAGTCCACTCGAAGCTGAGTGTGAATAAGCAGGGGCACGGCTACCGTACCTACACCCTCCTACCCGCGAACTACCTTATGTATGAGGCCTACAGGACGAACAAGGGTAGGGCTTCAATTAAGGTGAGTGTTATAGACGTGTCCCCCAACCCCCTCAGCCCCTATAGGGTTAAGGATATCTGGGTGATGTATGAGGGGGTGTCACCCGTAACTTTGATTGAGGATCTGCCGGGGAACATTAGGGGTATAATTGAGGGGAACAGGGGGGAGCTACCCCTCTACGAGTACTTGGAAACAGAGGTGCCCAAATAGTGATACTCGTTATAGGTGCAGGTCTGGCAGGGTTAACCTACGCTTACAAGGTCGTTAAGAACGGGGAGAAGGTGGAGGTGTGGGAGAAGGATCACACGCTGGGTTCTAAGCCCTGCGGGGAAGCCATACTCGATGGCGCCCTGGATCACCTACCCCTGAGTGCACGTGAGAAGTCGGGTGTCACACTCAACCATATCAGGCGTGTCAGGCTGAGGTTCCCCTCTGAGGGCGGGTTACCTGAAAGAGTCATAAGTGTTAATAGTGGTGGCGACGCGGTTATAGTTGATAAGCCCAGCCTCCTAGAGGCACTCGCCTCAATCGTTGAGTCCGAGGGTGTCCAGATCCTGAGGGGTAAACTATTCACGAGGGAGCAGGCTGTGAGGCTGGACGCTGACATGATTGTTGACGCCTCCGGCTTCGTGAGGGTCACACACGTGGGTGAGGGGGTGGTGGCGCCCGTGTTAAGAGGCTACCATAGAAGCACTGGTATCATTAACAGCGACGAGCTCCTAGTGGAGTTCGACGGTGAGGGTATGGGTTACTTCTGGGTGTTCCCCCACGGCGACGAGTATAATGTTGGCTTCGGCGGACTCTATCCCCCAGGCACCCTGAGAGCTAAACTCACACACTACCTGGCCAAGTACGGGTTGAATGATGCTTACGATGTGAGGGGTGCGGGGATAGTTGTGAGTGGGCCACTGAAGCTACGCTGGCACTATCTTTACGGTAGACCAGTCATACATGTGGGTGAGTCCGGCGGAGTAGTTAACCCCCTGCTGGGGGAGGGTAACAGGGAGGCCATACTCGACGCCTTAGGTCAAAGGGATATACGTGAACGAGTTGAGAGGGCTACCAGCGTGTTCAGAGGCCTTCTCCGCCTGGGTCCCAGCCGGGCGTATAAGCTGGCATCCATACTCTCAGATAGGGAGCTCGAGGATGTCCTGGAGGGTAGACGGGTACCCTGGAGGCTCAGGCTCCCCCTCTCCTCCTCTCTAATCTAATGAGCTCTACTCGGGGCTCACAGCCTCAACGTAGGCTTCCTGGGCACTCTTCGCGAGGCTCGCAACCCTGCGCCCAGTCGCAGCCACCGCCTGCCTCCCACCTGGAGTCACCACGAGGACAGTGAGGAAACCACCCACTAGGAGGCCGCCGAGGAAGCACCCGAGGGAGCAACCCGTGCACCCACCCTGCCCAGTATTAGTAGTGGAAGAAGACATACACACTACTAGGGTGGGGGTGGGAAAAAAAGCTTTTGTTTACCTGAGGGGTAGCTCACCAGGCTATCCCGATCTGTGTGAGGTGCTCCACTATGATCTTCGACGCCGCCTCCTCCGGCGTCATCCGCTGGGCTCGGGCGTAGGCGCGTACACCCGAGACAACGTAGGGGTCACTCAGCACAATGACATCCTCCTCCCCACCTTCCTCCTCCTCTTTCCTCCTGATTGTGCTGGTTTGCGGAGTGGTGGTGGGTGTGCTCTCATTCAAGGGTTTGAGCATTGGTTGACTTGTGGGTTTAGCGGTGCGCGCCAGCGTGGATAGGGATATGGGTAGCTCCCCCCTCTCAATCTTCACTAGGTTGATCACTCTGAGTACCTCGTCCACTGTGACTCCCAGCTCACCCGCGATCCTCTCAACACCCTCCACACTCTGGTTCCTCATGAACGCGGAGTACACTTGGCTCCACCTCGCCTTATCAATCTTCCTCACCTGAGTTTGGGGCTGAGGCTTAGGCTGAGGCTCCTCCAATAGCTTCTTCTGCTCCTCGGGTGGGTGCTGAACAATTTTATATGCACGCTCCACTGAGAGCTCCCCCTTCTCCACTGCCTGCTTGACCTCAGGGGTACCCTTCTCGACAACCTGCTTAGCCTTTGACAAGGTGGGTAGGCTTATACCTACTCTCTCCGCCAATTTTGTAAGAGGTTCTTTTTCCAAATCAGTCTCAGAGTTAGACGTATTAATAGTTTTCGCAGCGAAAACTTGCTTTTGTGTAAGCTCCTCTATCTTTTTGAAAGCTTGTGCAACTATTAATGCAAGCTCGGATTTAACAAGGTGCCGGCGCCTAGCATTATACTCAACGGAGAGAGCTATCTCCTTCGCGAGGTCGCCCCCAGTGTTCACCCTTCTTATCGCGGGGGGCTCCTTCTTCCCGAGGCTGATCCACGCTAAAAGACGCTGGTGTCCCTCAATCACCTCATTATTCTCGTTGACCACGATTGGATCCAGGAGGCCGCGCTCCGCTAACGACTTCTTGAGCTCCTCGAACTCGTCTGGGGGTAGAGGTGGCCAGAGTTCGACGAGCTCCTTCTTCACCTTGAGGCCCCAGGGGTTATCAAAACTCATTTCTTCTCCTCCTCTAGTAGTTTCTTTACTTCACCATTCAAATACAAGTATGATCACTCCTCTACTTTTAAGATAATGCGCGCAACGTTATGCCTAACCACTTCTATCCAGTTTTCCATGAATCTTATAGTTTCGATTTCACCTTCCATGTCAAATATGAATTTGTGAGCTAACAGAGTCAATATCATAGCTGCATCAATAAGGTCATGTATGTCGTTTGCCTCATCCGCGAGTTGCTTTGCGAGGCGGAACGCTTTTTCACTTGGCGTCCTATTCGTTATACTCATTTCTTCTCCTCCTCCTCTAAGTATTTCACGAAGGCTTCCACGTCGAGAAGTTCGACGCCCGCCTTCACTGTTTCCTGTATTGTTACCCGCCTACCGAGACGCTTCTGTGCTTCCGCTGCTTTCACGAGTGCGGTCTGCCTTACTTCCCCCGAAATTGCAACAATGTAGTTCTTCGACATAAACACCAAAACCAGTAGCCTCTTAATAAATTTTTCCGTCCTACTATTAACCTTAAATACTCACTTGAAGATATACTTTGAGGTGTGAAAATGCCTATCCTACTTGAGAGGATGGAGGATCTTAAAGAGTACGTGGAGGAGAACCCCCAAGCCCACGTGTTCTATAAGAGAAGAGATAAAGCGTTCGAGGTTTTGGCGGGTAAGGTTGCCTGGGCGGGTGAGTTACAAACAGAGAAGGACGCGGACACCCTCGAGTCCTTCCTCCGTGTGCATGGGGCCACGGAGGTGAAGGGCTGGGTGGAGCTCGAAGAACTCTTTTCAAGCTAGTCTCTTTTTTCGTATTCTTGCTTGAGGAGCTCGTAGTTCCACTCTTGGCGCCATAGTTTGAAGGCGTCGAGGCTCCAGTTCAACACGTGATATAAATCAGGGTGCTCCCAGAGCGCATATATGAGGAAGTGCTCATGCCAGAGGGCTTTTTGGAGTGTTTCCTGGATCCAGTCCTCTAGGGGTAAACCCGATTTCTCAGCCTCCTTATAGTATTCCTCCCCCGCCTCACTTTGAAGCACGTCGCGGAGGACTAGGCCAAGCTGATAAATATCGTTGACTTCCAGCTTCGCCTTCGCCTTTACTTTCGCTATTACCTCATTTAAAGCGGTGTTCCTCGCGGCTTTATCAATTGTTTCGAGTTGCTTAGCCGCTTCTTCTTCGTCTATTTCCTCACCCACTTCCTCGTCCTGGTCTTCCTGTGTTGGTGGCGATTCCAGGATTGAGCGGTGACCCACCTCCTCTTTTTCCAGCTGTTTTTTAACTTTCGCAATGAAGGTGCGGCTTGCCCCCGTCTCTTGTCCTATTTCCTCGTATGTCTTTCCTTCTTCAAGAAGGGCGCGTATTTTTCGCTCGAGTTCTTCCTCTTCCTCCTTTCCTCTTCTACCCCTCATGCTAATAATGAGGTCGAAATGAAATATAAATCCTCCTGAAAATAGACTGAAAATAGACTGAAAATGAACCAAAACCTAAAAATAGACTAAAAATGGACTAAAAATGCACGGTGCATTTTCCCCACGCAGTCCATTTTTCCACTCTTCATCGAAAACCAGAAAACCTAGAGAAAACCGAAAGAAAAATCTGGCACTTGCTTGGTAAATGGTTTTCAGTTGTTTGGGGTGTTGTTTGGGTCCTGTTTGGGGTGCGATTGTTAAGTGTTCGTGGTGTATGTAGGCTTTTGTAGGTCGTTGTCAGTATCTGTTTGTTTTCGCTTCATGAAAAAGTAAGGCTTATATACCCCCCCGTCGTTAGTGGATATCGACGAAACCATGCCCGCAAAAGAAGGAAACCAGGTTAGTGGTAGCGGTGGGGCTACTAACAGCGTGCCCCATACCCGTGAGTATTTTCGAGCCGTAAACTACGGCTCATGGGTGAGTTACGTTATCTCAAAGGGTGCCCACTATGACGCCAATGGATACCTGTATTATCGCGGTCGACTGTTAACAGAAGCGGATACTGAATATATTATGGATTGGGAAATAGCTAGCGAGCGTTTGCTGACGGAGGAAGAGCTTTGGGCCGCTTGGCAAGCCCTTCTCGATGTTGCTGGGGTGAGTGAGGCATGAGTGAATCTGAAATTCTTGGAGGAAGAGTAGAGAAGGCGGATTTGTTCCTACCATTCACGCCTTCTCTCTCAGAAAGGTATGACACACAACCCACTTTTCGGGTTGTGATTGATGTGAGTGAGAGTAGCTCAATGGGGGAACTACAGCAAGGCTATTATCTCAAGCTGAACGAAAGCGTCTATTTTATACGAAAAAAAGCCATTTCCGTGTTCACCAACACACAAGTTGAACGAGTGCTATCGTTTCTAAGGAAGACGCAAAAAGAGTTCACCGTAGACGTCAAAAAAGACAAAACAATTAGTGGGCACCAATACGTCCAATTAAACGATGTGAGCACAAATAGTGGGATTTATACTCTAAGAGACTTTCAAGTGTTCCGCAGCCTATGGCAATTGATTGAGGGCGAACTTCATGAAGACAACTATTCACCTAGTATTTCGAGGTACACGGATACACGCTTAATTTGGTACTGTAAATTAATGCCCCAACACTCACTAACGTTTACAGAGGTAGCAAAAATAACGCTTAACTACATAAATAATCAAGGACATCTCGAGGTCTTCAGCATAGATAAGGATGAGCAGTTCACAATCCCAAGTTATTTATATAGCAGTCGTGAAGATCTAATGTTCTTCAACCACCAAATTAGTTCAAAAATTGACGTTATATATTTGGGTTCTGAAAGACGTATTATAGCCATCAGTAAAGAAACGCAAATTACAAGTAGAGATCATGAAACAATAACACTACAACCAGGTCAATACTTACTCTTCCACCCGCGTCCACGGCGTGACGGGGTCGATTAGCCTCAACCCTCCTTTTTTTCTTCATGCCCCACGCAGGCGCCACCTTCTCGTGGTGTGGGGTGAGCAACTGTGCCTTAAAGACACAGGCGAAGAGCGCCAACAGGTGGAAAGAAATGGAGAAAGAAAACCTTGGTTTTAGCGACAGCGGTGGGGCTACTTTCCGTAGTGCGCCCCAAACCGTTGACGCCTATTGGGGTTCGTGCGACTGCTGTGTTTGCGGGTGTGTATCAGCACAGCTTTGCCAGCAACGCCGACACAAGTGTTGCCAATTGGTCAACCGAATGGGAACAAGAGAATGCTCCATGAGGTGAGTGAAGCATGAGCGAAGCGTTTAACGCACAACAACTTGAACCCGCTTTTTCCTACCAAACTGATGAGAGCGGTGAGGGATATATTCGTGTATACTTCGCAAAAACTGGCTTTGAAAAAATCGCCATAATAACTTTCGACGACACTCATCGAGAATTCACCTATGCGGTTCAAACTCTGGTAAAAAGTCCTACTGATGAAGCATACGGGCTTGTTGAAGACGCTGAAAAAGTGTTTAGCAACCCGTTCATCAAAAACCCATTCACTAAACTTCTAAGCGACCATGAAGCTATGTCAAGGCTCATAAGAGCGTTCCGTAGATTTTTAGATGAGAGGTGAGTGAAACTTTGTTTAACCTTTTTTCTTTTTTCGCCCCACGATGGCGCCACTTCCCTGTAGTGTGGGGTGGGCAACTGCCTCTTCCAAGGCAGGCTAAGCGCGCCAAAGGTGGAAACACCATGTCGACAGAAAAAGAGGGCGCAAGTGCGCCCATGGGAAGTAGTGCGACCCCAGCGAGTGCGGGGTCTACCGCCACAAGTGTGGCGGGAGCGGTTTCAATGCAGACAGTCAGAGTTGTGTTACCTCTCCACACATACGAGCAACGCTTGGAGGCGATGAGGAAGGGCTT
>Ga0208312_100020_pt1 | contig 14211 bp, 20 predicted proteins | sample BED_Mat_virus_9__FD_187140 | JGI IMG/M metagenome (GOLD analysis project Ga0208312, IMG submission 187140) | Extremophilic microbial mat communities from Yellowstone National Park, USA - BED_Mat_virus_9_15 (SPAdes) (version 2) | ecosystem: Environmental > Aquatic > Thermal springs > Hot (42-90C)... | reverse complement strand
AGCTATACTATTTGTGTATGTATCAGTAACTTCTACCCAAACAATAATAGTTTTGAAGCACCAGCTTTATCGGGCCAATTCTACTATAGCCAACCTAACCCATAGCCTAGCCCAAGCCAATGCCACAGCCCAAGCCCTCCGCTCCAACCTAAGCCAAGCCCAAGCGACCATAAATATGCAGAAAGCCCAGATTACAAACCTAACAAGTATTCTAAACTTCAACGAATCTCAAGTTATCTTCAACAAAGCAATTTCAATAAATTCAGGTAATCTTAATACAGTATGCAATGAATTCTCTTGTTATTCTTACCCTTCTGTGACCAATATAACCCTGCACTTTAATTTTAGTCATGCAGGATATATTGTTATAAATACAACTGCCCCAAACACACTTTATCTAGCTTTGGTACAAAATTATTCTAAAACGTGGTTTAATACAAATTCTAGTGCAGTAATAGGAATCCTTAACTTTTCAGTAAGGAGCATAACTATGCCTGTCCTTCCAGGCTGGGCAACGCTTAAGCTTGGCTATAACAATGCCACAGTGCCCTATCAGGCTCAGCTTACTATAACATACTATAGCTAAGGTGTAGCCAAATGAAGCCTGCCGAAGCCTTCGCCAAAGCCTTCTTTTACTACAGCGAGCAGGCAAACAAGTTGGCAAGCCTATATAATTTTGATATATATGAAAAGAACCTGCTAGGCTTGGTAGAAGAATATTTAAAATTCAAGAAAATCTAAACAAATAAAATCCGTTTTGATTATAAACTAATTTACTGCAATTGTCTAAATCCAAAGGCTCTCTTATGATGCTTTGGTTCGTGGCATTCGCAAATAAACTTACATTGAGCATAGCCTTGCTTACAAGCACAAATTCGGGCTTAGGTTTAATATTCTGTAGTAATGTGCACGCTTCGCTCCCATTGGCATAAAACACCTTATCGTCTTCTCCTATTATCGTTGGATTTAATCCCTGAATGCTGTCTGTATAAACCTTAACGTGTGCGTACTGCTCAAGCCAGTCACCATAACCATAATATGCAAATATGGTGCTGTTTGTATAGTTCTTTAAGTAATTTCCTACCTCTAACAATCCTTGCGGATTGGCGTAGTGGTAAAGATATGTTGCACTTAAATAAAACATGTAGCTTCCAACAAAGTTTCCTATAAGAAACAAAAATGCTGTAAGACTTAATATAATCTTGTTACTTCCCGCTTTGCTAAAGTATGTGAGAAAGCCTACAGTCCCCAATCCGTAAAGCACAGCCAAGTAAGGTGCAGCCAGGCTCACAAGCCTAATATAAGTCATAGCTAAAGGCAAAAGTGCGATGGCCGTAGCGATAACCAAAGCCAGTAAATATTCATACTTTTGCTTATCTTTAATAAAATAAGTTTTGCCTAAAAATGTAAATAAAGCTATGGCTCCAAAGAAAAGCATAGCTAAAACTGCAAACAAGCCGTTTGAGTAATTTAAACCACCCACTTCACTAATCCCTAGTGGGTTTAATTCTTTAACTGTAGCAATGCCGTTTGCTCCTACTGCTGAAAGAGCCCACGTCAAGCCGAATTCCACTTCTTTGAAGAAAATAAAAAGAAAAATCATCACTATTATAAAGACAATTGTAACATACCTTATCCTTTCTGGTTTATTTGCAATAAAATACTTATATCCCAAACCCAGCATGACCACAAGCCCCAGGCTTACTGGGAGCACAGGCCACCCACTCCACATCCACCAACCAAAAGTCAAAACTAAGCTTATTGCTGCAATATCAAGCAATGCTTTGCCTTTATTCTTCTGAGTAAATAAATCTGCAAGAAAATAAACCATAATCAAGCTAAGCAGTTCTATGAATTCGTTGCCACGCCATTCTATTATTTCAGTGTATTGCATAAGCAGAGGCACTGTAATACCAATTGTGTATGCTAAGTTTTTCCATATTTTTGATAAGTATATATTATCTAAAACTCTCTTTATGAAAAGTATTGCAAATAAATATATACATAAAGCAACAAGACCTTGAATCAGCCTAAAGGCCCAAACCAAAGGCAAGCCCGTGAGCCTAGCCACAAGCACAGGCAGCTGGTATAGGCCTGGGTGCTCAAAGAAGCCCTTAGGAGCGCCGATCAGGTAGGGGTTCGATATAGTATGCGCATTTAGAGAAGTATTATTTAAAGCGATTTGTGCAAAAAGCAGATACATGTAGTTATCTGGCTCCATGAAAGGCATGGCTGGGCTGGTTTGTAATACATAGCTTATTTGGTAATAGGTTTGCAGTATAATGGCTAAGGCAAGGGCGAGTACCGTAAGTTTGTTGCCAAGGCTCATATAATCATTGCTGGGGCTGTTGGGTTTGTTGGGCTTGTTGGTTTTGTTGCTGCTCGGCTAGCCACTTCCTTAAGGCCTCTTCGCATACTTTACTAAAGCCGCAATGCTGGGCTTTACACTGCTGGTATACTTCTAAATCTATACTTATCATTAGGTGCGCTTTCATTTTTTCACCTATCTTTATATATATACTGCAAGTATAAAAGGCTTTTGTATATGTATATTTATTGTATTACAGCATTTCACTATAGAATAATAATATATACATATCTACTTTTTGGTGTATTACAATTATCTACTCTTCTATGAAAAGAGTAGATTTTAGGATTTTGGGTTGCAAAGTTCTCGAGGACTTATACATAAATATACAACCGCACTTCCCTAAAATTACAAAAATGCCCTATTTTAAGAAAATCACAAAAAACGAAACCTTTATATATTTTTGTAAACATATTGTATTACGATGGACAGTGGGGAACCTGCTTTTGAGAACCCAGTAACCTTTGATACTACACAAGGCAATACTACTGTTTCACTTACCACTACCCCTGCAGAAAAGCAAGGCATAATAGACGTTCTCTTTTCCTTAGATGACAATTTAATAGAAAGCGTTGCAAACACATTTTGGGATGGTAGGCTTGAAGTTGACCCTGAAACAGGAACTAAAAGAATCATGCCGAACAGTGAATACTATAAATGCCCTGTGTGTGGTGCAGTAAAAAATATTCACAAAGACAGAACCTATCGTTTTTGTGAAGGTACACCAGAGCACAGACATGAATTTACTTTTACAGAACCGGTCGATTGGCATCCTTTAGCAAGCCGCACAGGCCTTAGCTTTATTTTTGGTCAGCTTCAAGCTAATATCAACAGTAACATTCAGACGGGAAACTACGGCAAAAGCTCTGCCGATGTTGCTGCAAACGCAAGTTTAGACCAGAGACTTATTAATGCAGCAACTAACGTCGCAATAAGCATTGTTGGTGGATTTTTGTCGAATATCAACAACTATGCAGATTGGCTCAAGCAAGATCCGGATCTTAAGATTTTGCCGCAAGTCTTTAATGTTCCATTCTTAACTTCAATTATGACGTCGCTGGCAATGAATATTCTGGCTGCCTATAGCAAAGGAAAGAACATGGCTGCCGTCGAGAAAATAATGGAAGCTAGGGCAGTAATAGAACAAAAGCAGACTAGCGTGAGTGAAAGGTCAGAGCTTGCTCATACCGAATCTGCGCACAAGCCTCTAATTGATTTTGGTAGTATATTTAGCAGACCACAAAAGTGATTAAATGTTAGAAGAGATAACAGATAGTTTTCGTGAAGTGTTTGATGCAATGACTTCTGATAGCACCAGAATTGTAGCACTGTTTTTAGTTCCATTAGTAATTACAGGACTAATAACTGTAGCTTATTATATAATATTTTTAAGCTCAAGCGCAAATACATTCCTAAGTCTGTTAACAAAAACAGGCGCATGCAATACAATTCAGCCTTATCTTATTACTGCAACATTCATGAATCATGGGGTTTTGGGTTATTGTCAAGTAGTTTCATTTAATATTGGAATATTCATTGCTTGGTATATCCAGATACTTCTATTAGTTTTCCTTGCCATATACATTGTTGTGAATATTTTTCATGTGAGTTGATAAAATGGTGACAGTCACAAAAGAAAAACCAATCTATGTAAATCTTAACTTAATGGCAGGGCCTATTAACAAACTTAAAACAGTCAGAGCAAAACTCGTTGGAGGTATAATAACTTATCCTGGTTGTGATCCTAATGACCCAATTATTTGGTTTGGTAGCAGCGGCTATGCCTTATTTGATGTTAGAAAAAGAACTTATGAACTTTTCTATGATACAAGTAAAAAAACTCTACTTAGGCTAGATAGCCTTGGTGGTGGTGTTAAAACCGATGCTATAACAGACTTAACTAAAAATTTTGCGCTTGCAGTAAAGAATACTAACCAGAACATGAATGCTAACTTTGAAACAAATAATGCATGGAAATGGACTTTTGGCATAATCTTAGTTGTTGCAATAGTTGCTTTAGTATTCATATATTTGATGGCTACGCATGCACCAGGTAGTGCAGCAACTTCAACTCAGTCTGTTGCGAGTGTTACTCAGACAGTGAATAAGACACTCATACATTTGCCTGGCGCACCAGTGTGATATTATGACTGATGAGATTCAACAAATCAACAAAGAAATAGAACAAACTACTACCATAACTAGCGAGAGCCCTTCTTATCACGAAATAAACATATATAATACAGTTCGTGATGAAATCTGGGCCACCCTAGGCGAAATCCAAAACCTCACAGTAGAGAACCCATACCAAATAAATATTGCAAAGCGGAGCTTTTATGCATTAGCCAATAAGCTAAGGGTTCTGCTTCTTAAAGCCGATTCTATATGGTATGAAAATAAGCAAGCCGTAGAGCAAAAAATCAAAAGTCTCAAGCTCAGCCACGAATTCCCATATAATGGTGAGTTCAACCACCTAGCCCAGAGGCTCAGCCTCTATATGGCCTTGGCTTTAGGCTCAGCCATTCCCGCAGCCGATGGTGATGCCGAAGCCCAGGGCCTTATAGCCCAGCTTGAGCCTCTTTACTTCAAGGATAAGCTGGAGATTATAAAAAACTTAATAGAAAAGCTAGTGCTCGAGGCAGATAAGATTTGGGGAGAGAAGGCGGCATTGGTTGACTTCACAATGCCGATTAAGGTAAGTGCAGCTAAAGATATTTTTTTCAGATAGCGGCTGCGTTGCAAATACCATGGAGCGAGCAAGATTATAAGCTATATTTGGAATGGACGAAAGGGCATGATGCAAGAAAGATAGCCTTCCTTAATGCATTATATAGGGTGAAGACAGGCGGCCACATACAGGCAATTATAAGCGGTGAATATAATCATGGTAAAAGCACAAGTGCAATAGTGCTTATGCGTTGGGATACAATATATACAAGACAGCTTCTTGCTTTATATAAACCAGAAGTATATGAAAAAGTAAAAGATCATCTTAAAGTTAATGTTAAAAATTCAATTATTATCAGCCCAAAAGATCCTGCTTCTAAATATGTAGAAAGTCCACAGCTATATAGACCTTATGAAATCGATGAGGGCTATTTATTTGCAACTACTCAAGAAGCGAGCTCAAATAAAGTAAAGCGATTAAGAGATTTAATGATGCAGAATAGAAAGCTTGCACCAAGCTTTTATCATGTCTACCCAAACATTTTTAAGATGCCTACTATTTTGCTTGAGCAAATGATGGAAGTAATACATAAAATTAATGTTGCTCAAGGTATTGTTCTTGTTCCAAGTACAGTTATACAATTAAAAGCCAAATTTGATGAAGATAGAATTGCTAGATATGCAAGATACCCCAACTACTTTCCTGATTTAATGACATATCATCCCGCTTATATCGCTACTGCCAGGTTCCCTAGACTTAAAGGCCGGCTATGGGAAAAGTATTTAGCGAAGTATGAAAAATACAAAATAACAGCTGATACTAAAGAGCAAGAAGTGAAGTCTTTTAAGCAGTTACTATTTGAGAAACTCAACGATGCCATAAATAAAAGTGTTATAAAAGTAGAAACCAAATCTGACATTACAAAATATATTCAAGATATACTTGAACAGAAAGGAAACTATAGTTCAGACTTGCCAAGCATGCTTGCAGATGAATTTAATGAATGGCGCATTGAAAAAGTGAGCAAAGAATTAGCAAGGGAATTAGAGAAACACAATTTTAATTTCTCAAAATTGCTTAGTGATGCTGATAAAAAAGCACCAAAAGATTCTGAGGTGTAGGAATGGAGTATGGAGATTTTATAAAACAGAAATATATGAAGCTTGCTTTGAAAGGAATAAAGCTACCTTTAGAAAAGCAGTGGGAAAAGTCATTGATAGGTGTGCAGTGTCTTTTTGCACTTAACGCTAAGCTTATGGAAAATGCAATGCAGACAATCAACCAGGTTGATGACGAGTTTAATAACAGCTTCTCTAACGGCCTGCCCTTGCCTTTTGACACCAAAGCCGAGCAGTCCATACCCATTTACCTTAAGGTAGAGCACTACCTCAAGCTCAGCACCTACCTTGCGGCTACGGCTTTGCCCAAGCTCTCCGAGCCCATAATCCAGTCAAAGAATGAAATAGATAATGGCATTTATACTTGGTTTATAGGAAATAAAAAGGTGCTTGAAGATAGTGCAGAAGAAGCAAAGAAGCAGATAAAGCAGATTGAGAACTCACTGCATGACTGCTTTAAAAATGATCAAGCTAAAGTAGAAGAAATAAGAGAAAGCATGAAAGAAACATATAATAAAGTTAATGCAGATGTTAAATTATATGTGGAAAAGTTTACTAATGCACTTGATTTAAAGGAAATTGTGTTTGATGAAGGTGTTTTGAATGCAAGTGGGTAAATTAATTTTTGACAGCTTCAGCGGAGTAAAAGGCTACAAAAAAATTATAAAGCTTTACACAAAATATGAGAAGGCTAAGGCAAAGAATAACCAAAAAGAAATGCAGAAGCTAAGCGATGAGATTAAAAAAGAATTTCCAGATACACTAGAAGGGCTACAGCGTATTTATAAAATTTACTCTGATGCAGAGAAAGAAATAAAAGACCCAACAATCCTTTATACCCCAGACAGAATAAAAAGTTATATTGAGCAGGCCAAGGAGCTGCTTACGCAGCTTCAAGCCATAGGCTCAGCCCTAGGCTTAGCCCAAGGTGAAGCTAATGCCCCAGCCTAAGCAGGTTATTGAATATAATGACAATAAGCGAATTATCATTAAAGATAAAAATCTTCACATCAAGGTTTATAAATGCCCATACTACGACTGCGACAAAGTTTTCTTCAGCCAAGATGATTTGAACCAGCACCTTATTTATGATCATGCAGAAATACCAAAAAATATTTGGAATGGTGTTAGCTTGGAAGGCAGCAAATATTTTAATAAAACAGCACTGATTAAGCTCAATGCCAAATACAAAAAAGAGGAGCTTAAGCACTTGCTTACACTTTTAGGCTATGAAGTTAATAATAACTTCTTGAAAAGGTTTAGGGGGTGGATAAATGCCAGAAAAACAAAAATCTAAAATCATTACGGTCAGGCTCAGTCCATACTACTATGATCTTTTTGAGAAGCTTATGAAGCATTTTAATATTAGAACAAAAAGCCAAACTATAAGAAAGATGATAGACGATGGAGCAAAATCAAACAATATACAATAAGATAAATGAAATGCTTGAAGATGGCGAATGGTCAAAGGCAGCTCAGCTTATCGAAGATACAATTGAAGAGAGCAAAGCTGAGCAAAAGGCAACATTAGCTTATAATCTTATTGTATGCTATATAAAAATGAAGGACAGCTGGCTTTCGCAGAAAGCTTTAAATAGATATGGTAATCTGCTTAGCGAAGATGATAGAAAGCAGCTGCAAGAAGAGATATTAAAGCTGCCCAGCAAGATTAAAGGTGAAGACGTTGCAGCGATTTCTTGGTTTAAAAGTGATATAAAGATGAGCGATGTTATCGGCTTAAAAGAAGTAAAGAAAAAGATTTATGAAAAGATAATAAATCCTATAAAGTATGAAAGCTTTTATAAAGAGTATGGCGTGAAGCTGAGCGACGGCTTTATCTTCTATGGGCCGCCAGGCACAGGCAAAACCATGCTGGCCAAGGCTATAGCTGGCGAGACGGGCATTCGCATGCTTCTTGTTAATCTGCATGAGATGGTTAGCAAATATCAAGGCCAGACAACACGCAACCTTCATGCAATATTTCAGCAAGCAAGAGATGGCAATCCGGCAATTATCTTTTTTGATGAGATTGACAGCATAGCTCAAAGCAGAAATCAAAGCAGTATTTCAAGCACTGGTGGCGAAGAGCGCAGGATTATTAATACACTGCTTACAGAGCTTGATGGCGCAATGAAGGAAAACAACGGAATTTATGTTATTGGTGCAACGAATAGGCCGCAAGATATAGACCCTGCAATAGTAAGGTCTGGTAGATTCAACCAGTTTATCTATATAAGACCGCCAAACCTTAGCGAGCGTATAGAACTCTTCAAATACTATATTGGCAAGCTTAAGAATGTTGACAAGATAGACTACCTTAAGCTCGGCCTAGCCTCCTTTGGCTTCAGCCCAGCCGATATAGCTCAGGCCTGCGATAGCGGGGCAAAGCATGTGCTAAGCCTTATGGCTCAGGGCAAAGAGCCAAAGAGGCCTTTAGCCACAAAGGATTTCCTTTGGGCTATAAAGCAGATGCCTAAGGCTCCACTCATATACAGCTATAAAGATATTTTGGAAACATTCAGAAAGCTTGATTCAGAGCAGAGAAACCAATTTGCAGATATGAAGAAGGACATTGCCTTTTATGTGCGCAAAGCACCGAAGTATAAGGCTTTATACACTTTATTATCTTATGTTGTATAGGTGAAAACATGGTCGAACCTAAAATAGAAGAGAAAAAGCCAAAGCCCCAGCCTGAGCCTAAACCCCAGCCCCAGCAGAGCCCAGAGCCGATGGCAACGCCCCAAGCCCAGAACCAAGTCCAAAATGCAGAGGCACTTTATCAAACATTGCTTAACGGTATGAAGCTTTTGCATGTAGGTGACTTTGCGGCATTCAAGGTAAAGAATGGCTTAGCAATAATACCTGTAGATGATCTTGGCAGACCCTTGCTTGACTCAAGTCTTTACTTTTCTGGCGAGCTTTTAGATAAGCTACAGGGGCTAATAGATAAGTTAGGTGAAGAGGAATGATGGCGATTTATCTTTTATTCCCTGCCATTGTAGTAGTGCTCGACTACTTGCTTTGGCAGAAGCATAAGCAACGGGGGGCCGGGCTTATAGACGTGGCTTTAGCTGCTGCTGGCATAGGTATATTGGTCTTGGGCTTGCCATTTCTGCTACAGAACAACGCCATAATGATTGCAAACCAAACCATTCAAACAAGCTCAGGCAATATTCTTATTCCACAATATAATGTGACAATCCAGCCAAGCAATACAACAACCTCTTTTGGCTTTACACTTGCAGAACTGCTTGTCTTTATTCAGCTTGCTTTCACGCTCTACATCTTTGTATTTGTTGTTATAGATGCAAGGAGAAAGAGGTGGCAGGAATGAATAAAATATTGCCAATAATAGTGCTTTTTTCACTCATTTTTACTGATTTTGCGGCAAATACAATTATCATAAATCAGCCTGTAGAAGTGCCACAATACTCTTATGTGGCAATAACCTTGTTTGCAATAGGCGTTCTGCTCAGCTTCTTTATGATTTTGAGGGTTCTGGGCTTGGCGAGGGTGTGGCAGGGCTATGGCCTGAGCGAGGGGCTAAAGGGCTTTGCCATTGGCATGAGTGGGGTTATACTTTTGCTCTACAGCCTATTCTATACGGTTCGGGCTTCAGCCCCGCAATACACCATAGCTGGGGCCAATGCCATAGTGCAAGCCACAAGCATAAGCTCTGTGCCTTTAGCCAGAAACAGCATGTTTAACTTAGTGGGCTATGTCTTTATCTGGATAGATATGATATTATCATTTGTCTATATCTTCATTGCATTAATCTTCTATAGTAGGAGCAGAAAGGAAAAGAAATATAGTGGTGAGTAAGTGGCGTTTTGGTATTTCTCTCTTCTTCTTGCTTATCCTATATTTGCCACTATCTTTGAGGTTGTGTTCTTTGGTGAAAGCTTTTTTCACACGCTAAAAAATAGCTATATAAATCTCTTTGCCTTTTTGCTGGTTTATGCTGCTTTGGTTATGATTATACTCAGCTTTAAGCCTATGCGTGTTTCTCCAGCCTTCTTTGTACTTAACTTTATTTTTGCTTCAATAGGTTACTTTGTCCTTGTGTTCTTTAGAACCTTTATCCACACAGAAGAACGTGATTTATTTGCAAGCCCAGAAAAACAATAAACAGGGAAAAAGCATAGCTTTAAATACTTTGCTTAGTATATTACTATTAGTATATTACTAAGTGATGCTATGAAGAGAGAAAAAGAGCCAAGAATCTACAAGTGCCTACGCTGTGGTCATGTCTGGGTAGCGAGAGGAAAAGAAGAGCCTAGGGTATGCCCAAAGTGTAAGAGCCCATATTGGAATAAGTCGAGAAGGCTTGTGAAGGTTTGATGTTTAAAAGGTGATATAAAATGGGAGAAGAAAATAAAGTGCGAAGAATACTAGATGAACTTGGTGAAATAGAAGAGAGGTTAGAAGTATTGAGAAAAAAGACAGAAGAATTAGAAAATAGAAAGGAAAAACTAGAGAAAGAATATGACAAAATTTTGGAGCATCGTATGGAACATTGGCATAAGATAAAGGTTTGATGTTTAAGAGGTGAATGAAAATGGAAACCGAAGTAAGAGGGCATTATATAACCCGAAGGGGCAAAAGGATATATATAAGGCCCCACGAGATGCACGTTAATGAACGTGTGCATGAGCGTCATGAAAAGCGACTTGAAAAGGAAATAAAAGAACTTGAGGAAATGGAGCATGAAGCTCACGAGCACAGGCACAGGCATAAGGTGAGAGTATGAAGTCAGAAGCCGAAAAGTATGCGATGGGCATAGACCTTCAAACTACAAAGCACCACCCACCTTATAGCCACGAAAAGAGCCCAGAAGAGAACTACAGGGCAGGGCTAGAGTATGCAAAGAAGCACCACATAGCTAACCCAAAGCTCTGGGTAGCCAGAAGCCTTATGCAATTGGCAAATATAAGCCACAGGAACGCACCAGAAGCCTCAAGGGTATTTAGAGAAGCGGCAGAGCTGGCTTATAAAGAATATAGAAAAGAGAAAAAAGTGATGGTTTAATGCCTTTTACCTCTCCCTTCGGCAATATTGCAGAGCTCAACTTCAACCCCAGCTCAGCCCAGCTCCCGCAGAACCAAAAGCCCATAGCCCAGCCCAGCCAAAGCCAGAGCCCTAAGCCTATGGCCATGCCTGAGCCAGCCAGCCCAGGGGCTTTTGCTACACCAAACTTCTCAGCTATGGTAAAGCCAGTCCTCGCAGCTGCTCCGCAGGCCGAAGCCCCTACGCCTATGTATACACCTACACCTTTTGCTATGCCTATAGTTCAGGCCTTGCCAGTGGCTCTGCCCCAGCCTGTGCAGTTGCCACAATTAACACAACCAATACAAAACCCAAATAAGCTTATATTTGTATGAAGCCTTTGGGAAAGGCTTCAGCGAAAAGGAAAGGGTAATATAATGCCCGCAACACAACCTGCAAATACAGGTATAGGAAATGGTGGAACTGGCGCTAATACTGGCGCAGGTGGATATAGTGTTACTATTTCTCCTAATGGTCAAATGATTATAACCCAAGGTGGCAGGCCCGTTTACACGGGCCCAGTGCAGGGCACAAGCCTTACCTATAACCAACAAGGCCAGCTTATTGGCTTTAATGCTTCAAAGTCTTCACCCATAACCACCACACAGCCTTCTGCCCCAGCCCAAAGCTCCCCAGTGGCTTCCCCACCAACACCTGGGGCTGGGGCTTCAGGAGGCTCAAGCCAAAGCACAACAACACAAACAGCAACTACAACCCTAACAACCGCCTCTAATCAAATAGATTATCCTACTTTTGGACAGAGTGCACAAATAAGCTGGGGACCTACAGAAAATGGGCTTCTTAGTCCAAACTTTACTGTAAAAGTGCCTTTGCCAAATGGTACAACATTCACTTATTCAGGTAGTGTAGCTGGCGTGCCTTTAGGCTCACAGATGGCCATAGATCAGGCCATAGACCAAGCTTGGCAGGCTTATATTCAAGGCACATTAGCATTTCCAAAAACTTTTGGTACAAGCAACGTTTCAGTAGGGCAAAGCACACAAGGACTTACAATGACGGTTACTCCTACTAATATAACACCAGCAAAAAATACCCAATACCAACAAGTAACGGTAGCGCCAGGATTAACCTATAACTTACCTACTTCTATAGTCTCTTCTAATGGTTCTACAGTAACTGGAAGCTGGACAAATAATAATGGTGAGCTGGAATTCCAGCCAAATGAAGCTTATGTGCCTATCGGAAATATATTTACTCAAACTCAATTAGCTTCACTGCAAGGTCTTTCTGCAAACACTGTGTTACCGTTTGCTACAGACAAACAAGGTAATGTAGTAGGTTTTGAGAATAATGGTACTGTTACTTCAAGTTATACTGTCAATGGTTATACATTCACACTTAATGATGGAACAATATCTGTAACTGGCTCATCTACAGCATCAAATCAGCCCCTCTTTTCAGCCTCTGGCCCATGGTATTCACCATTGCTAACAACCACAACAACTAGTTCATCTACAACTTCAAATGAATGGTATTCGCCAGCACCTGTAGAAAGCAATCAAAGCACTCCAGCAAGCTTACCAACATATCCCTTCTTTCAAAATCTTGAAAACAATCCAAATCCTTTCGTAAGCACTTTGGGTTATTTAGGCAATGCAGGAGAAAATCTATTTCTCTACCCAGCCCAAAGCCTTTACTATGCCCTTGTTAAGGGCCCAGCCGAAGCCCAGAGCCAAGCCAACCAGCTTGTAAGCTTTGGCGCAAACCCAATCTTGCCTGAAGCCACAACTGCACTTATTTATGCGCCCGTAGCTGTTGCAGGCTTAGGTGGTGGAGCTTTAACTGGGGGCTTAGCTAGCAGCTTAGAGTTTACAGGCTTAGGCGCAGGCTTAAATGCAGGCATAGGGGCATTGGAAGGGCAGACTTCACCAGAACAATTAGCTTATAATGCAGAAAAAGGAGCTTTATTCTCAGCTGCAACACTTCCTTTGTTCGCAGCTGCTTCTGGAGCTTCTAATCTATTAACAAGGTCTTTTCTTACACCATCAGAAAAGCTTCTTGCCGATGCAGCACAAACTGTAAGTGATTTAGTAAATGCTGGTGAATTAAGCCCAGATGAAGCAAGTGTTGTGCTTAATGAATTCTACAATACTGAAGTAAGAAATATACCAAATCTAATTAAAGCATTGCCTTATGTAGCACTTAGACAGATGCCATTTAGTGCTACGATAGGTGGTTTAAACACAGCCGCAGGCTATTTAAGTGGCCAGGCAACGCCACAGCAAATGCTAAGCAACTTTGCAACAGGCTATCTTTTCGGCACAGCTATGCAAACGGCTATGGCTACACTTGGGCCTTTATTCAACGTAGCTAGGGCCAATTTTATTAGAGCAACAAACCCAGAAACAAACTTAATAGATTTGAGAGGCGCACCTCAGATAGACATTGAAGGTAAGCCATATTATCTGTTTGAGATGACAACACCAGATGGTAAAGTTCAGGCAAGATTCTTGCTTAGTACAACAGAAAAGGTGCAGTCTATTGAAGACTTAACTGCACAAATAAATAAAGCAATAGAAGCAACAAAGCTTGATCCAGAAGAAGTAGCCTCTGCTATGCTAAGCAATATAAGGCAGGGCATGACTGAAGAAGAATATTATCAAACAGTAAAAGACGCATTGCAGCAACAAATAATAAACCACGCAACAGCTTCTAACTTCCCAGAGGTTATTGCAAAAGAAGGGGCTACTGTTCAGCCGCCAGCTCCTGAGAATGTTGGAGATGCAATTAGAAAAGCATTCATTGACTTAAACAACCTTTACTTTGCTCCAGCAACAAGCTCAGGTATGCCACAGGTATATAATTATCTTGGTGTAAGGCCACTTTTTGTTGAAGAAACAAGCAGCTCTGCACAAGCTGGCAAAGAGGTGGGTATAGTAAGCTCTTATATGTCAAAAGGAGACTTTTATGGCTTCAAAGACTTTATTAATGATGCAAAAGAAAATGGCGGCAATATAGATTGGGATCAACTTAATCGTTTAGCCAATGAA
>Ga0208312_100019_pt1 | contig 16278 bp, 17 predicted proteins | sample BED_Mat_virus_9__FD_187140 | JGI IMG/M metagenome (GOLD analysis project Ga0208312, IMG submission 187140) | Extremophilic microbial mat communities from Yellowstone National Park, USA - BED_Mat_virus_9_15 (SPAdes) (version 2) | ecosystem: Environmental > Aquatic > Thermal springs > Hot (42-90C)... | reverse complement strand
ACGGAGAAACTGAGGAAGTAAAAAGACCACCGTTCACGACTATATCCCTCCTTAAAGTCATGAGGGCAATAACGGAAAAAGTCAGGAACGGTACCCCAATCGAAGAAATCATAAGCGAAAAGGAACTGTGCGGAGACGTCGAGGAGGTATGACAGCAGTAAACCAAACCGTAATAAATGCGTTACCTCCGTTTTCCTACACCCAGGTCTTTCTGGTCGACCTCGCAGGTGGGTTCATTATACTGACAATAATTGAGCTGTTTATGCTGAGAAACAGTAGCTTAACCCATCTACGGCTAGCACTGCCGTTCCTAACGTTTTCGATAGGCTTTACTCTAATTTCCCTATACCTTTCTCCTTACGTCACATATAACCCAGTATACACTACACCGTTCAACGTAACGTACAGGATCACGCCCTACAGCACAGATGGGGCTGTTCTCTTGTACATCAGCATCGCAGTCCTTGCCATGGCTATAGCGTACTTTATTTATGCGTTTGCGGTCGACGTACTGCACATTTCCTTTGGCAGTAGTAAGGACGGCGATTATTTCATACCTTAAGGGTGATACCAGTGTTACCGTTTAAGAACCTGACATTGTTTAAGAAGAAAAAACCGTCACCAACCGTCTATAAGAATTACGACGCGTTATTATTTTTGCCCCCAGCCCTAGTCAGCATTGATAAAAAAACGAAGGTAATAGAAAAAAATGGTGTACATGTCGCGATAATGTACTCGGAAACCAGCGGTGTTTCTGTAATGATGGATTTGCCCGTCGACTTCTTGAAAGTATACTATAAAATGACTACACAAGTAAACCAAGGGAACCCGAGCGACAGGATAGTCTATTTTGCAATAGTTTACATTTCTCCGAAAGAGTATGCAAGAAAGAGAGAGAAAATACTAAGGATGGGCGTGAACGCTAAAAGGAAGTTTTTCGTCTTCCCAAGGTGGGTCTGGCTCGTCTTGGAACGTTCTAACGATGCACTGAACTATTTCGTTATAAACAAATTTGAAGATGATGAACCTACCAACTACTCGAAGGAATTTGACACGTTCGGTGCCGTTGGGCTTACCTACAATAATTACTTTATTTTTGCTAGTGTCGCGAGGAAGGACTATATAAATTCTGTAAATAAACGGAGATCTCTCGGTCTCTGGTGGTGAAATAATGTCCCTCTCATATTTACAATCACTCGTCGGGAAAAACGTGATATTATTCAACTACCTACGTAATGTGTTCAAGAATAAGATATACAAAATAGTCGAAAGTGAGGGTGAATACACTCTTCATGTCGATATGGGGATACCTAGCAGGTTACAGCACAGGATTACTTACCCTGGGATTTACTTCATTACGGACGTAATGATACAGGGTACTAACTATGTAATTTATCTGAGAAAACAGGTCGACCTAAAGAAGTTTGCACTGGTAAGCTCGGTAACGACTTCTGAATACTACATTTCTTCGTACCGTAAAATACAGTACAAAACCGATAAAGGGTATACGTTTGACGCTTTAGAATTCGATATAGGAGGGTTCAAGCACCTTACGTTTAACTATAATAAGTGTATTATAGCGAAAGTGAAAAAGACTGGTCATAAGCGTACTGCTATATGCTTAGGTGATAGTGTGCTTATACAAGATATAAACGAGATTACGTGCAATTGTGAGTGGTTTAAGGTCGAATAAAGAGGTGGTTGGCAACGGTATATACTAAAAAAGAAAACGAAATCCCTACTCCTGAGCAGATCCAGTTCGTTGTATACAAAGACGTATGCATGCAGAACAACAGCTTTGCGTATCCTACCTTAGCCATAGAGAGGCTGAACACTATAATGCTTACCTACTACAGCGACGAGGTAGAAGAGCTATGGAGGGAATTAGTCCTAAAAAGATATGAGAATGCCACGTCTGAGGACGAACTAAGGCAAATACTAAAGATCGGTTGCGATATTATGTTCATCGTCATGAACGCGTCTGGTGAAGATGTTAAGTCGTTGGTAACGAAAATACTGAACAGCACAGGGAAAAAACATCTGTTTTATGTTAACGAGGAGGCACTTGTGGCTGAAAGTTCGTATCTCATAGACGTGTTGACAAAATTCGTTAACCCCAACGGGTTCGACGTGTTGACTGTTCTGAGCATACTAAAGGACGTGCAAATTAGGACGGCTACTATGATTAGTAGTATTAAGGGGACGTCGCTATACCAGACGCTTGTCAGCGAATTAGGCATAGATGAAAATACTATTGAGAAAAAATGCACGGCGAAGTACTATAGAGAATGCGTAACCGAGAAGAAAACGCAATTGTTGAAAGCGTTGCAGTTTATCAGGATGAATATAAATATTCCGCGTTAGAACTAACCTAAAAAAGAATTTACCATGTATTTACATTTACATTTAGTTTTTTGAGCAATTCGTCCAAGAGGTCTTTATCCATCATTAAAACGTCTGCAATATCATCAAGGTATTCTTTCACTATTTTTTCCAAATCACTACGATTAAACTGGACATCACCAACATCAACGTCAACATAACCCCTGAAGTCGTCGCATACGATCCCTTCATGCTCGTCGTAATCACATATGTCCTCTATTTTGCTGTATTTTATGAACACTGGGACTTTCATTTAGCTCACGTCGACGACTACTAGCCTGTCACCTTCTAACCTAGCTTTTATTGTGAACACTGGCTCGTTCCTGCCGTATACTTTAATCAGTAGTGTGTTGTCGTCAATGATAAAGTAGTCATAGTCATCCCACGTCCTCATGTGTTCGTTTAGGAATTTTTCTATTAAGTTCTGGACAACATCCCAATCTAGCTTTAACAGACCTGTCCTATGGAAAATGCTTTCTTCTTCGTCATTCGAAAATTCCTGAGCCATTTTGACCACTATATAATACTATCAAAAACCGATATATAAGCCTCAAACATCTGTTTGTGAGTGCGGAACAGGATCTATTATAATTACGGAACATATCGTGGCGTTTTGTGCATATATAACTAGGGTATTATCGCATATGTACGATTTTACTTCTCCGCCATTATGTACCACTGTTATGCTTCCATTTAGTGGGTAGTATAACGTCTGTTCTATCAGTGCTGTCCCGTTTACCGTGATTTTTCCCTTCTGCACTGTTACATGCCCGTTATATAGTATCTGCCAGCCGTATTCCGATACCCCATACGACGAGTTGTATAATACAGTAAAATTAGGGTTTACGATCGGGTATATTATGCCTGCAGGGGCGAACCCGCTTATAGCTAATACAGCAGTTTGAGTGCCGTACAAGTAGAACGTAATTACATAGGGAGATTGCTGTGAAATAGCAACAGTAGGGTCTGGTGCTGTAACGTTTACTATAATACGGTCGTGTGACTTTAGGATTATTACGTTCGGGTACCAACGGTGGCTATTAACTGTCACTACTAATTCGTATGTTTTATTGGTAGGGTTTTGTATGCATACCGTTAGTACGTTGTACTTATTTATTCCTCCTATATCATAAAAACCCAATACCTTTGCGTGCAAAAACGGGTGATAGAAAAAAATAGAAAACGTGAAAAGAGATAGTATTATAACTGCTAATATTAGTACGGTTTCAAACTTTTCCATCTCCCACCACCCATTCTGCATATTGTAACGCAAAATAAAACGTGAAATAATCTAAATCTCTATAGGAGAATATCCAAATCAACGCTGGGAGACCCCAAGCTAATTCTTTCCTATTATTATATAATAGGATTAATGCGAAAAGAGACACTTCAAGTACAGTATACACGAATGAGGGGATAGGTAAGCCGAAGGCTGTGAGGAGCGAAAACGAAACGCCCTGCTGTGCAACAGGTTGCGTAATAGTTATAACGGACGCAAGGTACTGCTTTGAAATGAAGGGTATTGATGAAAGCAGTAGCGGTAGCACAAATTCTGCTATCTTTCTAAGTTTCTGTCTCTCAAATTTAATTAGGAGAATGGCTATCAGTATCGCGAACTGCTTTACGTCTGCAGAGATCCCCAGGAGCAAGTATCTTAACCTCTCATTAAGTAGGGCAAGAAACGCAATGGAATATGCGAAAAGGTCTAGTTCCTGCCCTGACGCAAAATCATATGAAAGTGCGGGAAATAGGAAAAAGGATGCGATGAAAGCGTTTTCGTGTCTTTTGATGAAGGAATACGTGAAAGCCAAAACAGCTGTTATTACGTCTACTGTTTCAAGGTTGTGCAGAACTGCGACACTGATGAACGACAACGGGGGGTAAATATAGACTGACGGCATAAATGAGTTTGACGTAGTGCCAGTCACAACGTTATACGGGACGTGATATATGGAAAACGCTTTAGCCATTGAGTAAAGGTACGGGTTTTTTCCGTCTAGGAACAATTGCGACGCGTATAATATTATTGCTTCCTCATCCGTCAGGATGGGTAACCCCGTCACTATATTCGCTACAGCTGTAATAGTCGCGATAGCAAAAGCCGAAACAATGAGTATCCTTTGCCTCACGAATATAGAGAGCATGCCTAAGGCGACGACGAGGAATGCGGAAGGCAGTAAATACGGTTTTCCGTCACCTAAAAACGCCGTCCCTATACTGGTTAAACCTAGCCCTGCCAAAAACCACGATATATTATCTTTCAGTTTTTCTTCCATAGCCAACACCCGCTATAATTTGTCCGTGTTTATCGGAGTAATACCTAGCGTCTGTGCAATTTCGAGCGGAGACAGCATCTCTACCCTCATTTTCGACGTGCTTACTCCCGCGACTTCCATTATACTCCTTTCAAACGCTAACAAAAGTAATATCACTAGTTTATGTGCCTCATTAAGCTTAGCTATTATATCGTCATAATTCGCATCGCTTGATATCAAAGCGTGGAGCTCTGCAAACTTTTCTGACAATTCGTCAATGGCAAGACTTGAAAACCTATCCGACAAAATTGACAGTAAAATTTGGAAAGTTTCATCTATGTTATATGGTGTGCCGTAGAACTGCAGAGACCCGCTCTTAAGGTCTTTTGTTAAAATCAGGACATAATTGTTTATGATTTCCTGCACAGTTGTTACTTTGATGGCTTCCTTCTGGGTCACCTGCCTCGTCGGTATGATGGCTTTTTCCCTGATCGCTTGCCTGACTAAGTTAGGGTCTACTTTTACAATATTTCTCCGTCCTAGTGGGGATAACTGGGGTTGTTGGGGTTGCTGTATTTGCGGAAATAGGGGCGTCGGTGGTGGTGGCGTTACCGTGTTTCCAGATATTTCATATACGGGTTCCTGTTGTTGCTGTTGTTTTTTATTACCGGAGTTATTTTGGCTCATAATTATTTCTTACCCAGAAATCCTTTAAAAAGCGGGTTTTGTGGGGTTCGGACTTTCCATAAGGTTTTAATTTCGTATTGTCAAAACCAGAAATACGGAAAGAAAAGTTCGAAATACTATATAGAGAAAAAAGTGCGAATTGAGGAAAAAAAGATAACGTTGCTTCGAACTGAACGTAGCAGTTTGCCATCATACCGTGTGAAGCCCAACCCGTCTCAAAAACTAAGGCTCAAACAGATGTTTGAGGAAAATTTATAAGTTTCCGACACCAGATGTTCTTATGCAATTACAAGAACAACAAGGACAGAACAACGCAATTTCGTCGCCTTCTGCGGATGTTTCTACTATTGCACGCCGTTTGAAAGACGAGTTAGATAAATACGTTGTCGGAAATGAAGACGTCAAAACAGCTGTTATAACAGGACTTCTGACTGGGTTTCCTACCCTGCTCATCGGAGACCCAGGTACTGCGAAAACCTACACAATCGAGATCCTTTCGAAAATGATCGACGGGATTAAGCCAGAAGAGCTTTTTATAGTACTTGCCCACGAGGCAATGACGCCAGAAGACATCTTTGGGAATGTAAACCTAAAGAAACTGAGAGAGGAAGGGGTCTTAGAATATATTACCGAAGGCTTCCTACCTTCTGCAAAACTAGTTTTCATAGATGAGATTTTTAAGAGCAACAAAGTCCTTGCCGAATCGCTGTTTAGGGCGATCAACGAAAAGAAGTTCAGAAATGGAAGTAAAGAGATCCCGTTACCGTGGTTAGCGTTCTTTTCTGCGTCAAACGAAGTAAGGGTAAACACGCAAGCGGACAGAGCATTTCTAGACAGGTTTAAGATATTCGCTACGGTTCTTTCGCCTAACTTGGAAGACGTGCAGAACCTCAAGTCGATTGCAGAAAGGTATTATAAAGTCCTCACAGCAACTAAGCCTACTTCCATCCCGATTGTAACGAGTTACGACGAAGTCAAAAAAATACAGGATAAAATCCTTTCAGATTACACTAAATACATAACGGAAGATATTGTGCTCGAAGCGACAAAACAAGCTAACCTCATCTTGGGTGCAATCGCACAGGCTTTGCAGAACCCGAGGGCGTTTAGCGATTCTAGCATTGTGAGGTCGTACTTTAAATCGATGGGTGGGTATCTAACAATCAGTGAGAGAAAGTTCAAAAGTATAATGCAGGTCGCTAACGCACTACGAGAAATGTTCGGCAACTCAACAATTACACCAGTGCATACTGCGTTAGCGTTCTATCTTACAATCCCGTTTACTCCAGAGCTGAAGAACATAATAACTCCTATAATCTCGTCATTGCTCAAATCATACTTCAACACAAATTTATCGAAGAATTCTTCTATTGATATTAATAAGTTGAAAAATAGTATTTCCGAAACAGTAGAGAAAATCTTTACTAATAAAGACTTGAATAATTTGATAGAGAAAGCATCGGCAGATGCTATAGATATTATTTCTAAAGTATTCCCAGCGACGTCGTCCGATTTAATACAGTACAGGGCAGATCTTCTTAAGAAATTTTCCGAGGTCGCAACAGGTAAAGGTAATACGGTACAGAAGTTTGAAGATTTTCTGAAAGCTATAGATACCTTGAATGAGGTCGCAACCAAGTATGCCAGTAATCTAAAAATAAGGACTTTGGCACAAAAACTGCTCCAAAACATCGCATCTACCGTCTACAGTAAGATAGATACAGCTCGTATAGAGCATGACATGATGACTGAGCTTGACAAAGCTTACGAGAAGATGAAGGCTGAAATTGAAAGAATGTATAACGAGCTAATGAAACAGTCAGGGAACGATGAGTACAGTAAACTCGTTTCGGGAATACGAAAATTCTTCCCTCAGTTTTCAGACGTAATACCACAAATAGTGGTAAACGAAAAGGAAAAAGAAAATATAATGAAGAATCTCGACAGGGTTGTATATGATGCGAGGACTAAGATAATAGATTTCATAAACATGTTAGAAAAAACTAAGAAAGCATTAGAAAAGATGGCGAAGTGAGCCTCTTATGCAAAGCTTCTTCAATAATAATGAAGATGAGGAGGAGAAACAACTAATACAACTAACAGACACTGTCTTTAAAACAGTATCCAAATTACTTAGGATTGGATCTGACATTAGTGACAGTGTATGGAATACTGTGCATAAACTTGTCAAGATAGCGTCAGAACAAAATAAACTTCTACTACAATTCCCTGCAATCCTAGCTTATTTTGTTTATAATTTTCTAAAAAACATCGACCTAGATAGAATTGACTACGTAAACAAAAAACTGGACGATATCCAGCGTCTGATACAGCGTAAAAACCTTCAAGGTTTATCCTTCAACACCATTAAACAGATGTTACAACAAGAACTGCAAGAGAAAAAATTCAGACGTAACAGACCTAACAAAACAGAAAATCAACAGGAAGGGCAGAAGCAAAGCGGAAATGAACAGAGGGAAGAGGGAGAAGAAGGAGAGGAAAGTGAAAATGAAGAGAGCCAAGAACAACACGGACAAGAATTAGAAAAAGAAAGTCAGGAGGGTAACGAGCAGGAAAACGGTGAGGAACAGGAACAACAGGAAGGTGAAGAAGGCAATGAAGGAGAACAACAGGGTGTAGAAGAAGGGGAACAAAGCAAAAATGAAGGGGCAGGAGAGGGAGAAGGCGAAGAACAGGAAGGTGAAAATGAAGGAAATCAGGAGGAGGGAGAAGAAGCGGAACAACAGCCAAGCGGAGAAGGAGAATCACAAGAAGGTGTAGAAGAAGGAGAAGCCGAGGGAAGCCAGAGCGGAGAAGAAGGAAATGAAGGAGGACAAGGTAATGCTCAGGAAGGACAAGAATTAGGAGAGGAAAGCGAAAGTGAGGGGAGCCAGAGCGGAGAAGAGGGGCAAGAACTAGGAGAGGGAGAAGGGGAACAAAGCGAAAACGAAGGGGCAGAAGAAGGAGAAGAACAAGAAGGTGAAAGTGAAGGAGGACAACAGAGCGGAGAAGAAAGTGTAGAAGTTCAAAATGGTGAAGAAGGACGCGAGGGTACTGAGCAAGAAAATGAGGAACAGAGCGGAAATGAAGGAGAACAGGAAGGAGAAGAGAGTCAAAGTGGGGAAGAGGGCGAAGGAGAGGCTGGACAAGGAGGAGAAAACGAAAATGAAGAGAGCCAGAGTGGGGAAGAGGAAGAAGGATCAAAAGGTGGGAAATGTAAAAGACAGAGCGGAGAAGAAAGTGAGCAGGAAGAAGTAGAAGAAAGCGAAAGTGAGGGGAGCCAAAGCGGAGAACAGGAAGCAGAAGGAGAATCACAAGAAGGCGAACAAGGGGGTGGTGAAGAGAGCGAAGGTGGTGAGGAAGGTGCAGAGCAGGAAGGTGGTGAAGGTGAAGAAAGTGAAAGCGAAAGTATCCAGAGTCAACAGAGTGGAGAGGGATCAGAAGGTGGAGAAGGACAGGAAATTGAAGATATTTTGGAAGAACTCGAAAATGACATTGACGAGGAATCGATGATTTTAGATCAGTTGGAAGAAAGCCTTCAAAAATCATTATCAGCACTGTCTATTGGAAAAGGTTCGGGAGGAGGAATACTAAACGAAGTCAATCCTAGGATTTTAGAACTGTTAGAGAGGGCTAACAGGATTCTGGCTCTGGCTAACCAAGTCGATTTAGAGTACGCTAACAGAGGCGTTAAAGATCAGGGAGGCGTAATGAAGGGGATTACGACTGGAAATAATATTAAACATATGTTTAGAAGTCAGCTAATTTTACCAGATGAGATTTTCCTAGAACGCTATACTAACAGAGCATTATTGCAAAGAGCTGTAGAAAACGAGGGTGTTGGGGACTTCTATTTCATAATAGATAAAAGCGGGTCTATGGGAAATGTAATGCCGAACGGGTATACGGCATTTGAAAACGTTTCTGCCGTAGCCCTAGCTTCTGCTATGGAAGCTGAAAAGAATAACAAGAAGGTATTTGTGCAGTACTTCGATACTTCATCAACTGAGCCTTTGGACGTTAACAACGTTTTCGAGATAGCTCAGACCGAACCTGGAGGAGGAACGGCCATGATGGACGCACTAAGACGCTTCATGGACTACTATAATAACTATCCAGGGTTAAAGGACGTAAGACAGATCTTCATTATGTCTGATTTTGAGACGAATTATGATAATCAAACGCTTCAGGAATTTAAGAACTTTGCAAAGAATAATGGCTTAATAGTTACATGTCTGCATGTATATGGTGATAAAGTGCCTGATGAAATGCAGTACATAATAGACGAAATCTGTGACGAATATTACAAATTTAATAATTATGATGCAAGCGAACTGTTCTCGGTCGTGTATTCAAAAGTTTAGCTCTTTTTGTGTGTTATCCCGCCCTAAAAGGCGACGTCCCCTTAACCCCTTTCTTTGTAAAAAAGTTTAGCTTTCATTTGTTAAAGCTTCTAATTCAGACAACTTTTGTTTTATGTAGTACAAATCACCATCTATATAATCATTTAGTAATATGCTTAGTAGCTCTAGTTTGTCGTCATCGTCCAACATATCATAATAGTTTAGATAATAAGTAACTTCCTTATCGTAATCGTTGTTTTTATATCCGTAGACAGCCTCACCCATTTTCCTGTACCAGTTATACAATTCAAGCTCAGTTAACGGCTTCTTATCCTTTAATGCACGTCTAATTGCATCCTTAAACTCGTTTAGTAATTCTTCATAAGCTTTTAGGCGTTTAACTCTACAGGAATCACTAAGAAGCAAATCATTATAAGCTATTGCTTCATATAACACTTTTAATTCGTCGTCGAGATGATAGGCGATATCCTGAATCCACCATTCTTTCCACAGCTTCTCGTACTCCTTTTTCACCTCATCCCAGAAGTTGTCTGAATTTTCAATCGCTTTCTCGAGGTCTTCAGCCATCCAATCGGGAAGATATGCGTCTATAAAAACGTCTAACTGGTCTGGACTGTGGTCTGCCATGCATTCCAGCTTGTCGCCTCTGTTATTTTCACAAAAATCCATTACTCTGTCTAACACGAGTTCGGCTACTTCACGCGGTTCCATTTTTATTTCCCTCAAACATATGTTTTGTGTAGAGTTTAAAAGTATTTTTGCTGGCTGGTAGCTCTCATTCCACAGAAGAGGAGAGATAGCTCGTTTTTTAAGGTTATTGTCCAAGTTAAAATCATGAAATATTATGTAATTAATACAAAGGTATATTTGCCCGAGCCTGTAGCAGAATATTTCGCAAACTGTTTTTCATTAAAACTGCCGAGCAAGTATTATGAAGTTAGCGATACAATAACGTTCAGAGATGAGGAGAACAAGGTAAGCGTAAACGTGCCAGCAGACCTAGTTAGAAACGTTACAGACGCGTTAATGGTATCTGCATTAGATTTTTATATAGCACTGGGTGTTTGCAGAGACAGCAACGTTTCCCTGTACCGCATGATTAGGAAGGCTAGAGAAAAAGTAAAAGAAATACTAAAAATAGATAATATAAACCTCGACCCTGAGTTCCCAATTTGCCTAAAGGGTGGTAAGTAATGCCGACCGAACTCACACCGTCAGATATAATTGCACTAATATCTGAAGCATTAGGGGAAAAGGATGAGGAGGGCGAACCAGAGACTTTGCTGAAATTATTACTACGCGACGATTTGCCTAAACAGACGAGGCTGATCATCCTCAACTGTATAGTGAAGAACTGTGGACTACAGAAAGGTTTATCCATTCTAGACCCGTTTGTACCGTTAGACGAAATAGAATCATTAGAGACCCTGAAAATTGACGGGACGAAAGTACTCACATGCATTAATTACACAAAAGTTAAGGACTGTTACCTGATTATGTTAGCGAACAGACAGTTCCGTATAAGGAGGGTAACTAATCCTACCGAGTTACTGCAGAAGATGAAGCAACAACAAGGAGGAGGGAAGAAACAACAGACCAAAGACCTTATTTTAAGTAAGCTCAGCGGTGAAGATCTGTGATATGCGAAGTCGTTGCAAGTTCCTATAAGCCACGTGACGGTGACGTCGTGTATGCTGACATAACAAACATACGTTTTGCATACCCACCAGGCTGTATCTTCTCGTCTCAGTACACACAGTTCATTTACGTTGACTATCCTTTGCCTAAGATAAGTCGTTTAAAATTCAGGAGAGAGAACGGGGAAATAGTGAGGGATGATAATTACGTAGTAATAGATATGGGAGACGATTTCCTAGTTTTGCCGATAGAAGTGTGGAATAAACTGAAGGAGCTTATATCAACCTACCTCAGTGAGGGGACTTTGCACGGAGGCATCTTATTGTACGGCGTCCCTGGTACTGGTAAATCGTATATTGCCACGAAACTGCTTACAAGGATCCTGGGGCTGAAAGCAATTGTTAAGCAACCTACCGATTTCATGACGAAATACGTCGGCGAACCCTACCAGTTGCTGAACGATTTCATAAACAAACAGCTGTTTTCAGACAAGCCCTCCATTATAGTTTTTGACGAGGGGGAAAGGTTTCTATTGAAGAGAGGTGGTGGAGGTGGCGAAGCCGAAAAACTGGTGGAGGACAACATGAAGAATATACTGTTAGAAAAGTTGCAAGAATTTGCGGATTCAAAATACCCCTCCATCCTAGTACTAACTACTAACGCTTCAATAAACGATATGGACGACGCAATGCTCAGGAGGTTTCCGTGGAAAGTTTATTTCCCTCCTTATTCACAGACGGTTTACGAGTACATAGCCAGGAGGATAACTACACAAAGGACTTTCAAAATTGAGGATAAGGAATACGATGTACAGAGATTATCGTTTTATGCGTCTGCCACTGGCATTTCTGTGGCAGAGTTCAGGACTATAATTCAGACCGGGACTATCTCTTTCCTCAAGGCAAAAAGTAACTTCCCGAGGAGACTGGTGCCGTTCGAATTGCAGGATAGGGAAAATATCTTGGACATAACGAAACTGCCCCAGCTCAGGCGTTTCGATATCAAAAATAAGAACGTAAAGATGTTGTGCGAAGGGGCGTTATATACTATGACTGCAGTAGTAGCAAGCTATTTTCTTACGATTGAGAACAGACCAGTTTACCTTATAGATTTACAGGAGTCCACCACACTGAGGTACGGGAGCGATGACGTCATCACGTTGCTTAAGCAGGAAAACAAACCAGTCGGCATAATTCACATGCACGGCAATCTCAACATCAACAAACAGCTGTTGATAGAGCGTCTACTCGAGGAGGATAACGTCAGCTTTGTAGTAATAACGAGTTTTGACAGCTCATTATTGCAAGTACAGACGTTGAAGCTCCTACCTCGGGTCGATATAACACAGCTACCTGCAACTGATACAGACATTTTGAAAAAAATAATATACACGGTAAACACGTTTTACGGGCTAAAATTGGACATGCAAAAAACTATGAACGAATTATATAAGGAAATGGACTTTAGAAAAGCGATGGACGTGCTAGAGAAAATAATAGTCATGGCAATCTAAGGTTGGGGTGGAGGTCAACTAATAGCTTTTTAAACAGCTGTTTGAGAGATATATGATATGAGCGAAAATAACAATAAGAAGCTCCCCTCCTTTGAGGAGTATGCGGAAGCTATATTGAAAATACTAAATTTAATAAATACAATTAATCAGCTTTCACAGTATTACAATCTTAACCAAATCTCTTCACAATACCTTAACCAGCCGTTTATTCCCGTTTCTCCCCAAAAAGTCGCGAATTACTTCGGAGTTCAGTACAGCAAAATACCGAGCTTAGTGCAACAAACACAATATAATCCCGTTGCTTTGGTGACAAAGACATATCAGATTGCAGAACAAATCCAACCAAACGTATTAAATTCCCTGGCGTCAATGTACAACGTCGAACCACAAATAGTTAAGTCGTTGCAAGTATACTTACAGTTGGCACAAGTTTTGCCGAAATTAGTCAGTTCCCAATCCGTTCAAGTCATCAACAACCTACAGTACACGGCATCACCTAACGTGTTAGAAAACTATTAAATCCGTAAAACATATGTTTTAATCATGAGAGTCAGCAGAAGAAAGATCATATTCCTAGTCCTATATTTATTTTTCTTTATCTTACCGTTTTTCTTGTTAACAGCAAAAGCTAGTCTTATCCAGGAAGAAGTGCCTATTTCAGTTAATGTAAACGCAAACATTTCGCAAGGGCTAATTTACATTGCTCCGCTCCCGCAACAAACCCAAGTGTTCGGTCAAAATTACTACGTATCGAACTCCTTGGGTTATTATGAATACTCATATCTCTTCTCAACGACGCCACCGTTGCTGGTGTGGTACGAGCCAGCTCCTTCATCACAAACTTATTATTTCGTTTACGGTGGAAGTACTCAGGCTACTGCCGTAACAACTGGCGTGTTTAGTTTTTACACTCAATTCTATTACCTCAACACGTCTATCTTCAATGTATCGGGTGTTTCAGTGCTTGGTGGCTCACTTGTACTGAACGGTCAAAATAGCCTTGTAACTTTTACAACGACTGCATTGCGTTATACATCCGCAGTTATACTTTACAACTTCCAGTCTTCAGCCGTTATAACGCCACCCGAACTGATATATTCTGGCTCAATTCCTCCAGGTAGCATAGTTACGGTAAGCCTTTTCTCATATTCCGTCCCGCAGACAATCCCTTCATACACGGCGTTTCCTTTCGGGTCTACGACATGGGTTATGAGTTCCGATGATTACGTTAAAAGCTCACAATTCACAATTTCAAATTCACAGTTCATATACAACGCCCAAGTGGTAGGCATGCCGAACGAAGAAGTAGCCCAGGTCGCTTTGCCACAATCACCTATGTACGGAGTGGTGTTCGGGTCGTCAGTGATTTTACAGTACCCTTCTACTAAATATTTAGCACCGCAAACTGTAGCCCCGCAGTCCGTTTCATTTAACGGTACTTTTGCAGTGGCTCAAAGTGCGTCATACGGTACTAATTCCGTATTGTTAGAAAACCCAGTATATTTCTTTGACCCAGCGTTGCTTAACGGTTCCAATATCATGGTGTATAACAACAGTAAGTGGTACTCCTTACCAGTGCAAGCCAGTGATCTGAAACTTGACCTAAACCATATAGCCATGTATATTTTACCTTATAACCCGTCTTCCAACTACATTTACTTCGAAGATATACCAGCAGGTAGTATAATTTCAGTCAGGTATGCGAACGGCTCCACATATACTTTTACGGCGAGCGGGCAAGCTGTAAATTCAGTAGGAGGCGTGAGTTTAGTTAACCTGAAAATTTACGGGCAGAATGTGGTAGGGATAACGATCCAGCCGTCCCTAACAAACACGCAAGTAAATTACAACATGCTCGTCGGGTTTACCGACTTTTTGCACAAAGCCGGTCTGATAATAAATACTACGGGCGTATACGTTTACAACTCTCAAACAGCTGTTACAAAGCTGGTAAATAGTCCGAAATTCCCAGCCGATGTCGGAGTCGGTTATGCGGACATAGGTAATACATTCTATGTCATCGGTTTCTATTATTACCCAGGGTCTTTTTACACGTTCATAACGCCTATGCCGAACGCTGTAGCGTCAACTGGTATAGTTCCTTATATTAATTATAACGGAACAATACCGCTATCTGTATCAAGTATCGGAATAACATTGTCTTCTGGTCTGTATTATGAAGCTACGGGTATCATATCAATTACAACAGGTTTGCCTACACCATTAGAGTCTTCCGTGCTTAGTCTGACCACAGCCCCAGGAGAGGCAATAGTCAATAACAATAACGCGATCTACCAAACTAAGCTATCAAATACGTCGTCATCACTAACGCTAATAGGCTTCACTGGGTATAACCTTATTATACAATACGGGAGCATAGAATCACAACTTATTATATCCAGTAACTATTACCCGACAAACCTGCCGACAAACTTACAGGTAGTTGTTACAGTATCGGAATCCACCAGGACGGTAACAATTTCCACATCACCACTGCCAGTGAAACCAGTCCAGGTAGCATCGCTGAACGTCACTAATACGACCACCGTAACGTATGTCGGTAGCGGATCTTCATTTATAAATAATATACAACATTTGCCAAATAATGAACTAATAGGAATTATAACATACTATAGTTTTCTGGCAATAGCCGTAGCATCTTATCGTTATTCCTCTCAACTGTGGTCTTCGACGCTGTTTCTTAGTTTCGCTACACTCTCCATAGGTCTGCTCTTCGCTGACTATATAGTACTACCCTTCAGTATTGGTGCCATAGTATTAGGCTTCATATTCAAAAAGCTAAACCTCTGATGGTGAGCTGAGAACCGCTCAGGAGAACAGAAAAAACTTATATCCATCTCAAACATATGTTTTAGTGAGCGAAAATGGGAGTATACTTACTAAACTTGTCTCCAAACACCGTTACCTTTACAGTAATTGATCCTGCTACTGGGAACTCCCAAACATACACGCTAGCACAGTATCAGTATGTTGACATTTCGTCCCTAGTGTCATGGCAGTCTGGTAGTGGTGAGGTTGAGGTAGAAGCACCTGGTGGTTATACCGCTGGCATAGGAGGAATTTACCAGTCTTATGACAACACGATAGTATTTTATGATAATAATTTTAATATAGAATATTCCTCACCGCAACAAATATTACAACAAGTATCGTCATCTGGCTCTGGCTCACAGAACAATAACTCTTCTTCGTCTAGTTCACAGAGTAATAGCTCGTCTAGCTCTTCTTCATCTGGCTCACAAAGTTCTTCCTCATCTTCCAGCTCACAGAACAATAACCCTTCTTCATCGTCTAGTTCTTCACCCTCAACGCAAGTGTACTTACTAAACTTGTCTCCAAACACCGTTACCTTTACAGTAATTGATCCTGCTACTGGGAACTCCCAAACATACACGCTAGCACAGTATCAGTATGTTGA
>Ga0208312_100015_pt1 | contig 16737 bp, 25 predicted proteins | sample BED_Mat_virus_9__FD_187140 | JGI IMG/M metagenome (GOLD analysis project Ga0208312, IMG submission 187140) | Extremophilic microbial mat communities from Yellowstone National Park, USA - BED_Mat_virus_9_15 (SPAdes) (version 2) | ecosystem: Environmental > Aquatic > Thermal springs > Hot (42-90C)... | reverse complement strand
TATTACGAGGAGTCGGCACCAAACAAGCAAGAGCTTAGAGAAGCGAAAAAGTTTAGAAACGAGGTAGCAAGTTTCATAAAAAATGCCAATAGCTCGAAGGTTGGTGAGTGAAATTGAGGAGTGAAGAGCACATACTTCTATGTCGTTACGCCGTGCCGAAACCGCTTCTCCGTTACTTCGACGCAAAGAACGAAGGGGTGGTAGGATGCTTGGACCCAAACTGCAGTCATAGCAACCACCCGTTAATTTACGAGTGGGTACTCACGCCAAAGCAAGGAGAATTGTACGAACTCGCCTACGACGATTTGGGTGATGTTGCGTACAACTACTTTATGCTAGTGTTACCAGGCAAGAAAGTGTTTATTAGAGTCACGAGTGGTGGATCGATGAATGAGCGAGTAAAGTTTATGAGGAAGAGTGAGTTGCCTAGTAGTGCAAAGCGTGGATTAGAGTTGGGTTTACACGACCCCTTTTTGGGGAGGATGTTTAGATAGGAGGTGAGTAATATGACAGTTGTGAGTGGTAAAGATGAGTCTACTAACAGCGCGTTCCAAAGTGATAATACTGCGCTAAAGCTAAGTTACGTTGATGAACACATACCACACATAAAAGAGTACGTGAACAAATTTTTAGAGTTACTTAGCGTTAATGGTTTGCGACCGAAGTACGATATGTTAATTGGGTTACGCCTTTTAAGTGAGCTAATAGACATTGAAATGCTTGTGAAAGATGTTAAGGACGGAGAAGTGATAGTTGAGTACAAAAGAAAGAACGTAAGTATGGTTGTTAAATATACAAGAGGTGGGTGAGAAAAGTTAGGCGTACCGTAACCCTCTCCTTTTTACACCCCACAATAGGTGTCACCTCCTCGCGGTGTGGGGCGGGCAACTCACTCTATATGGGTGAGGCTAAGAACACCTAAAAAGAGGTGTGAAAACATGACGTCGAAAACCGTAAGTGTGAATGACAACGGTGGGACTCCTGATAGCGTGTCCCTACCACTCACACTTCGGAAGTGTGAGTGTATTTGCCATAACGGCGGTGAACCCTACTCTTGCGGGGGGATGTGTTGGCACCCGCAACTCGACGCTGACGAGTATGTCGTCGAGCTAGCACACAGTACCAACAATATCGACCATAGTGTACTTTTACTTGCCGTTTATAGTGGTGGGAAGTTAAGGTGCTTGGTTTTCGACTCGTCGAACGGATTGCTAAAGCAGTTCGAGGTGGTCTAAATGACGGTCTATCTCGCCAATGCTTTTTCACTTTCTATGATAACGCCGCCGTCCACCTTATCAGTGATCGAAGTTAGCGATGATAATGTTAAACGTATTGTTGCTAGTGGTTTCGTTAGCACTATTGGTCACGAAGCAACGGCTAAAATTGTTTCGTCACGGCTTGGCATATCAGTACAAGTAAACCGCGTCAGCATACAACTCAAATATGGCGACACATTGGTGGTTTTCCAGTTGCTTAAACGTCTCGAGGAAGGCAAAGTACTTACAGAAGACGAGATGAAACAAATGCCTGCCAAATGGTTCCTTGTTACCGTTTCAACACAAACACAAGGAGGTGAGTAGGAATGTCTGAAATTCAGGTTACGAACCAAAGTAAACCGTTCTTGGAGAGACTCAAGGAGAAGCTAGACCTTTCAAAAGCTTCACAAGTCGACGTGATAAAAACGCCGCAAGGTCTTCTTGTTCGCCATTCACAGTTTGTCTATTGCAATACCGGCGGGTGGGCAAGAAGGATTCCATGGGCGGCTAAGATTACGGGTTACGACCCGAAGTACCGTTTCGCTAGGGAATTTCTAGATCGTGAAACAATTGACGGAGTAACATATCAGTGTCTTCCAGAACTACCTGCCGTTATCCAGTTCCATGGTGGATCGACAAAGAACGAGTATAAGCCGTTCTACTATCTTTTCGAGATGAATGGTTCAGTGTTCGCCGTCGAAATCAGTGAAACGCTACTACTTGAAACACTTGCGGAGGCTAACGACAAGTAAGCGTTCGTATTTTCGACTTACTTCTCGTTTTTTGAATACCTCTGATTTTTTCATCTCTTTACTTTACCTTTTCTGTTTTTGACAGCTTTAGCACACTATTTTTCAAGTTCTGTTTATGTGTATAAGCAACAATAATGTTTATAAGTTGCCTTGTGTTATAACAATTCGGTGAAGAAAGTATGGGCGAAATTGAAACACCACTTGGTAAAAGTGACACCGGTGGGGCTACTGGTAATGTGCCCCTTAAGGAGTTTTTAGAGAAAAGTGGCTTCATCATTAATTTCCCACTTGCTGTCCTTGAAGGCGGGTTATCCACTTCAAGGATGCCAGCTTTTCTTTTAAGAGGACCAGCGGGTGTCGGCAAGACAGAGCTAACCCGTTTGGTTGCCAACTGGTTGGGTGCACGGTATATTTTTTACCAGTGTACCCTTAATTCGTCGGAGGATGACCTTTTGTATAGGTACGTCCCAGACGAGAACACGAAAAGCGGCATCAAGGTGCTACCAAGCGTTCTTCCACAAGCTCTCGTGAAAAGTAAGCGTCACAAAGTCGTTCTAGTGCTTGACGAGTTCGATAAAACTCGTCCTTCTACCGATGCACTTCTACTCGACTTCCTTCAAAACGTACGTATTTCGGCGAGGTTTGAGGATGAAGAAGTGATTGTGGGGAACCCACAGAACCTTGTGGTGTTCCTTACGAGCAACGACATGCGCGAGTTCAGCGAACCGCTTCTTCGCCGCGTGATCTCTATTCACTTAAAACCGCTTCCTGCAGTATCAGTTGCTAACCTCTTAAAATCATCGTTCGGTTTTAGTGAGGAGCTAGTCAAGCTCCTCGTTCAGATTTACAGTGATACCCACGAGGCCGGTCTGCGTAAGCCGGCCACCATTCAGGAGCTTCGGCTCCTGGGCGAAATTATCCAGCTCCACCCTGAGGAGGATTTGGCAACCCTTCTCAGGTCGGTTATCATCAAGTACGACGACGACTGGGAGCTATACAAGCAATACCTGCCACAACGACAACAGTACCAGCAACAGCAAGAGGAGGTCGAGGACGTTTCACAGCACTATGTAAATATCCCACAACAACCTCAACAGCAACCCGAACAACAACCGCAAACCACCGTTCAACAAATTCTCGATTCGCTCAAAGTCGTTCAACCATCAGTCACTATCACTCCTCAGTCTGCTCAAGCTGAGGAGACGGTATATCTCAAAGCGATCGACGACGAGCGTCAGGCGTATACTAGCGTTATCAAGACCCTTCTTCCCGAACCAACCGATGATCCAACGAGGTTCGGTAAGTTTATGTTGAAGCTCGAGACGGACGGTAATCCGTTCGTTACGTCTTCAAAACCCCTTACCTACGATGAACTAAGAAAGATAGACGTGAAAGGTGAGGGGTACGCCGAATTTCCGGTCGTTTTCGATCCTAAGTGGTTTGCTAAACAGCTTTTAGACAGAGCCAAAGTTGTAAAGTATTACACTACCACCGTTTTAGCGGTTCAAGCAAACGTTGGTGATACACAAATTCTTGTACGCTACGACATAAGCAAAAACAGCGTTTCGATGTATTTCAAAGGCTATTCGCACAATGCTAAGCAAGTTTTCGACCGTTACGATGAGGACGACTATGGGTGGCACATCGACTCATTTCGTGACGTTGTGATTCGAAAGCTTCGACATATTAGAAACGATGCTCCTGTCGTCACCAGAAGAAGTTCCGACAAAGATAGAGTCGAATGGCACATTGATTGCTCTTCGATCACGCTTATCGTTGGTGATGCGTATCCTCAGCTCCAGCAATGTAAAACGTGGGGCGAGGTACTTGAAGTACTGGGTGTTGAACAATGAGAGTACCTCGCCCGTTTGATCCTGACCCTGAGGAGATTGAACAACCTCAGGGCAAAGAATCCCAAAAGCACATCGAACGCGAAGAGAAACCTATTGCTGACGAGAACCAACAGCAATCCGAGGACTTTCATGGTGGTAACGAAAGTACTGAGTCGTTACCCGACAGTCCTAACGAAGGTAGTGAGGAACAAGAAGAACAACAGAGTGACGATAGTCAGCAATCTCAGAACAACGGTGAATCTAGTGCGGACAACGGTCAGCAAGGTTCTAACGGGGAGCAAAGTCAGCAGTCGGATGGTGATCAAAGTTCCGCAGGTAGTTCAAGCGAAAATCAGAATTCTAGCGACAAACAAAGTGGCGAAAATAGTAGCCAAGGTGAAAACCAGCAAACACAAAGCTCTAACGAAGGACAACAGTCAAGTAGCAACGAAAGCTCTACAAGTAATGCAAGCGAAACTAGTGACAAGCAAAGTAGCAGTGATGGTAAGCAAGGCGAGAGTCAACAATCTTCGGGTACGACAGAAGGTGATAATAGTTCTCAATCATCTAGTGAACAAAGCGAACAGCCTAGCCAATCGAGTGATTCAGAAGAGTCGGTCGATAACGAACAAAGGGAAACGAGTGATTCCACTAGTCAAGAGTCGAACGGAGAAACTAGCAACAATACCAGTAATGCAAGCGAAGAAGGTGATACGGATGACGATGCGGATGATACCAACGGGCAGAGTGACGAGACGTTTGATTCCGAAGAGGAAGAGCAAGAAGTGAGTAATTCCGACGAAGAATCCGAGTACCAGGTCAACTCAGGAACATACAACACCGTTCAAGTGTTCGACTATACCTCGGCGAAAAACAATTTGAAGCTATCACGAGCGCTTTACGACTTTATCGAGTATGTTGCTGATGAAACCAAGGTGTTCAATAACCTCTATGCCGATTACTACGAACCCAAGAAGCTGATGCTCAGGCGTTATCAAGGCAAATCGCTAAACTCTACGAAGTTGGGTAAGGTTAGGGAGACCATAGTTGTTCTATTGGATAACAGCGGTTCGATGGATTGGGTTCGTGAGCACGTGTTGGATACCGCAAGAGCGCTTATACAACGTCACGACGCCGAAATATACTTTGTACCGAACGGCTACATCGAGACCCAACTGACCAAGCAAGGAAATGAGCAAGTTAAGCACGAAAACGTCATTAACAAAATAGTGTCCCAGCAACTAAAGGTGCTCTACCTCGGAGACTACGATGGTGCTAACACGCCGATTGAGCTTTCGTGGAAAACCAAAGTGTTCTGGCTATGCCCAGAATCGCGTTGCCGACGTTTCCGAAGTCACAAGTGGGTTCACTATGATGAAAGTGCGTTTCGAGGGTTCTTTGCAAGGACTTACAATGCGAACGAGATGGTACAGGCACTCAAACGTTTTGCGGGTTTTGCACAGTTCACGCGATATTGGTACGATCCACACGAGCGGGAGGTGTTCCAAGATGACTAGTGTGCAAGAATACGTTTCTAAGTACCCTAAGCTCAAGGCGATGTATGACAGAGCGTTACGCTTTTTACCTACTCTTTCGGCAAAGGAAATAAACGTTATAGCACCCGCACCATTGGCACCTAATGTTCTTGGGACCACTATCGTTCAGGGAGATAAGTGTACCGTTTACTTCAAACACGACCCTCCGTCACTAGACGTTTTCGTTCACGAACTTATCCATTGTGCATTGCCTTTGGAAGGAATTCAGGGCGAGGAGATTGCTTATAACCTCGTTGATTTGGTTATGTTCTTCCCAAAACCTTTCGACTTAGGCAAATTCTACTTCTTTTTAAAGAGTAAGCGTGCGCTTCAAGTGTTGCAAAACGTCGTGCTCAAAGAGTACGGCGTTGACCTCGGCGAGTTCTTTAGGATTCAAGGGAACGTCGTACCTTGTTTTGAACGTGAAACCTTGCCGGAAGGTATGAGTCCGCGTTTCGAGTGTACCGACGAGCAAAAGGTGATGTTCGCCATTATCGAGCTTATTGAGGGTTGGAAGGATTTTCCGCAGTATCGTACGTTACTGGAACGTTTTATTGAAAGGTTTGTCAATAAGGTTTGATTTTATGTCCACCTTTTTCTTGTTTGTTGGGTTGTGTATAAACGATAATGACATTTATATAATACCTCCGTGTTATAACGTTTGGTGAAACGTATGTCTCCACCAACAAATGGGGACGTAATTAGAGAGAACGGTGGGGCTACGGCTAGACGCCTTGCTAAGCCCCGAATTGTTGAGCCACGTCTAAACCACCGCTTTTCTATTTGGCTAAGCGGTGACAGCATAATCAACATCTACCTTATTCGTACAGAGAGAAACAACAACCTCGTCCTAGTAACGCATTTCGACAGAGAGTCCGAAAAGCCTTATGCAGTTTCTGCAATCGACAACGCGAACGTTGCGATTAACGTGTTGTACGATGCGGCTGAACGTTTCCAAGAGTTACATCCTGACAAACCAAACCCGTTTAGGCAATTCCTTGAAAGCGAAGAAACCGACGTGCAAATGATGATGGAAGAGTTCATTAGCGTGCTTTCACATATCTTTTACAAAGGTGAGTGGATTTGAGCAAACAGAGACAACTTATGCCGGAGGGGTTTGTTGCGTGCCCCTCCTGCAACCACGACAACAAAATCGAACTAGTTAACGTTTACACTACAGTCGATCCGAAGGTCGACCCAACGGGTGAACTACCGAACGTTTATGTTGTCTCGGTCTTGAAATGCCAGTGCTGTGACGAAATGTTCGAATTAGAACGCGTCGACGTGCGTTTTGTGTTGTCGACCCCTAGTACCACCCCACAGATCAATGAAATCTCTTTTGGCGAGTTCACTGTTTACACCACGGAAAAACTCGAGAAAGCAATACCCATGGCTAAACGGTGGTACAACGAGCATTTCGACGGACACCTGGAGGAACCGACGGTCAAAACTATCGGCACGACTATTTACACAAGCGATCCACGTGATATTGTAATCCCTGAGGAGGATGAGAAAGATGAGTGACAACGTTCCTCTCATTACACCTATTTTCACTTACAGCACTGAGTTCGGAGAAGTCAGGGTGTACGTTTTCCGTGGCGTAAATGACATGTTTCTTGTAGCAACGCTTAACGGCAACGTAAAGTACCAGTATGCTGTGAGCGATCATACAAGCTACCACAAAAAACGCCGCGTGATTGAGTACCCCCACGCCATTGTCACCTTGAAGGAGGCACTGGGTGCTAAAGTTAAGCGTCTACGTGACCCGGCCACATATCTGTTACACCGTGCAAAGGACGTTTATGAATGGTGGTGCGACGAACTCATCAACCCGTTTGAAGAGCTTCTTACAGACAAAGAAGCGTTACAGAAGTTGCAAACTGCAGTCGGAAGGGTTCAGGGAGGAGGGGAGAGAGCATGAGAACCAGAGACGCGATTAAGCTTGGTCTGGTCATAGCCTTTAGCTTGGCATTATCCTTGTTTATAGCTCTAAAGGGGTGATGGACTATGAAAAGGATATACTGGGCTTCTAGACACGCACCACTTATTTCACAGATAAAAGAGCTCAAAAGGATATTCAACGACGACGTCGAGCTGGTTATAGACCCTAAACCTTTCTCGTCGGCAAAGGAATTGGCTGAAAGGTACAGGAACTCAGGTTGTTCCGACATAATCGTCGTTGCCCCTTTGTCTGTGATACAGCACCTTATTGACGACGAGGGTATTCATCCGTTATGGGCAGAGATGGAACAGGTAAACGACAAGAGCCTTTCGGAGGTTACTGTGAACGGCAGGTACTACCGTTTTGTCAAGTTCAAAAGGGTAAAGGCTGTCAGGTTGGAACTAGAAGACCTTTGACACAACCCTTTTTTGTCCGTCTGTATTTTTTTACTTATGCGTTTTAGGGAACTTAACGAGTACGTTTTTGATGACGTTTTGCAGTGGGTAAGAGATTGTGTATCTAACACACAAGGTATCACAGATTTACTCACTGCTGGTAACCTTGAGGAACTTGTTGACAAGCTTGACGACTTGATAGTGAACGACGAGAAGTTAGCCGACATGCTTTTGGAAGGTGTGAAAAAGTGTATGGAAGATCTAAACAGGAGACGTCGTGTGGTTGTTGAGGAGGATAAGTGGGATGACTTTGTTAAGCTTGCCACAATCGACTACCTACTTGATACGATTGTGGACTCGGTTAATGGTAACTTCTAACTTTATAGTCCAACATAACTTTTATATATTACTCGGACGTATAACGTCTTGGTGGTCGGCATGACTACACCTAAACCCTTGTCGGTTAGTGGTATCGGCGGGACTACTAAGAGTGTGTCCCGTAAGGAGGTGTCCTAAGATGTTCAGAGTGTATAAGCGAAACGGAAAGTATTACGTCTTTTCGGAGTATCTGCAAGACTTCATAATAAAGGACGCAACGTCGGATCAGGTGGTACAGTTCTTCTATCGTATGGCCTCTAAAACTAAAGATCTGACTAAAGACGAGGAACTTAGGCTAGAGAAGACCATACTTGAGATGTTGGAGGGGGCTAAGGTTGTCGCTTAACCAACAAGACTCACAGACGTCGTTTAATTGTGAAGTTTGCAACAGGACGTTCAAATCAAAGATTGCGTTACTTACACACAACGGTCTGGTACACAAAGAACAACAACAGTACCGTTGTGATATCTGCAATCTGACGTTTAACTCCAAACACGCCTTAAAGGTACATAACGGTATCGTACACACACCTAACAGCGTACATAATATCAACAAGACCATAACACAGAACGGCAACAAGGGTATAAGGGTCCTTGACGTCGATACGTCTAAGTTCTATGTGCTTAACACACCGGCGTACGTCGAGCAGGACAACGAGCTTAAGGTGCTAGAGGCTCATTGGAGGTCACAGGTACCCTTATTGTTCGTAGGTCCTAAAGGTGTCGGCAAAACGTTGAGTATAGCACACTTTGCAAGGGTCAACAACATACCCATTATACAATACGACTGCAGTGAGGATAGCAAAAGGTGGGACCTTGTCGGACGTTTTGTTGACGTCGGCACTTACGAGCTAGGTGTTATGCCGTTAGCTATAGAAGTGGCAAATAAGGAGGGTAAGTGTATCCTGGTGTTTGAGGAGCTTAACGCACTGTCGCCCAACATGCAGAAAACACTTAACCAGTTACTAGACTGGAGACGTCACGTGTACGTCCCCGAGCTAAACAAGGTGTATCGCCTTGAGCCTAACGCCAAGTTGCTTATAGCGGCGACAATGAACCCTAGCACATACGGTGGTGTGTTTGAGTTGAACGAGGACTTACGCTCAAGGTTTGCTGAGTACCACGTAAGCTATCCACGTACAGACGTTGAACAAAAGGTGGTTAGCATGTATGACGGGTTACCCGACGACTTGGTACAAAAGCTCATAACACTTGCCAACGAGAGTAGGGCTGGTACACTGAGCTACGTTATATCACCACGTGACCTAACTTTGTTCACAATGTTGTATAAGACATATACAGAGGTGTTCGGACAGGACAAGGCTCTGCGTATGGCTCTTAAGACCACGATAATAGACAGGTTTAACGAGGAAGAGGTTAAGACGTGGGTTAAGCCACGTATTCTCAGCATATTCGGAATAGAGGTGTAGAACGTGGAACTAAAGCCTTTGGCTTGGTACAAGCTAAGTGACGTGTTCGAGAAGATCACAAGCACAGAGATACACCTGTCTAAAGGTGACAAAACAACGATTTATTGGGGATCTAAATACGTTGCCATCATGACCCCTATGGAAAAGTACCTTGATTACGTGCGATATGAACACGAACTAGCACACATAACGTTCGGCACTAACCCTTCTTACTTACAAGACTTAGCAACACGTATAGGCAATGAACTAAACATGTCTCCGACGATGGTGTACGAATACGTCAGTGCTTTAGAGTGTGTAAGGGTACAGAGTTTATGGTCGGAACTGTACTCAGGTTCACACATTGTCTTTACTAAGAACCTTAGGAAGGGTAACGCTCCGTTAGACATAACCTTAGGACTGGCTTACAAACCCGAAAATGTTCCTATAGAACTGTACGATCTTAAACCCATTGTTGATCGCATTAAGTACAAAAGCATATGGTCGTTGTACGACGTTGCTAAGACTTATGTTTCTATGATAAAGTTACTACAGCAACAGACACAAGGTACAGGACAGAACAACCAAACACAACAGAGGAGCAATAACACGTCGTCAACTAGTTCACAAAAGAGTGTTAATCGGCATGTAATGATAGGTGACGTTGGTTATGACAAGCAAAAGTATGAGGAGCTTGAGGACATAGACGACAAGGACTCAGAGAACATGGCTAGGGAACAGCTAGAAGAAGTTAAGGAGAAGGTCAGTATGTTGACACAAGAGGAGAGGGACAACAAGAGGCTAATGTTTCCTGTAGAGGAGCGTGTATCACGAAGTTTCAGCACTTTTACCGACGACCCTAAACTTACAGGTGAGCTGACAAGGCTTTTCAACAGGTTCAAGGGTGCCAACTACTATGTTCCGTCAGAACAAGGTACTGCTATAGACGTAGAAGGTTACATACAACGTCTCAGTGGTACTAATGCCGAACGTTGGCTAGACGTTAAGATCAAGTCGAGACTAACAGTAATCGTGCTATTGGACTTAAGTGACAGTATGAACAACGTGTTAAGCACACTTGCAAGGGTTGGTCTGAGCTTAATGAAGGCACTAAAAGGTGTCAAGGCGATACGTTTCAAGGTGTACTGTTATTACGGATGGGGAAGTGTGTTGCACATTAAGGAGGTTACAGAGAACGAACTCAAACAGATTAACTGTAATGGTACAACACCAACAGCAGAAGCTTTGGAGTACTTAGACGTACGGCTTAACGGTACGTCTGATAGGAAGCTGTTGTTGATAGTCACAGATGGTGAACCAACAGACCTTAAAGGACAGACTTACGACAAAGTTATAGAGATAACAAGGTATCGCATAAACATGCTTAGGCAACGTGGAACACAAGTGTTCACTATTGTGCTTGCAACACAAGACAAGATACAGAGGGTAAAACAATGGGTTAGACGTGCATTTGGTCCAGAAGGTGCATATACCATAACAACACCATACTCTGTCGGTAAGATAGTAGTCGGTATGGTTACGAGCCACATCATTAAGGCTCTAACGTATTAGTTCGCAATTTTTTTGATAGTCGATTTTTGGCTAAATTTACCCGTAAATTTTGTCGTTTTAGTCGATTTTTGACTGACTTACTACATGTCTTTAACCCCCTATTTTTGACGGTATTTTGATCCTTGAGACGGCTAGCTGTATTTCGGATAAAAACAGTACTCGAAACACTATGGTTCTTAGACACGTTTGTCCGTTAAACAGTAAGTCAAGGACACTGACTGTTGAGTTAGATTGACTCTGTGCTAGGAATGAGTAGTACCCGAGTAGTTCAATAAAGTTTATAACTTCGTACAACTATTATGTGTCATGTCCGAATATACAACCATTAGGTTAAACAGGAAGACAGTTGAACTGTTGAAGGAGATAGGCCGCAAGGACGAAAGCTACGACAAAGTGATACTTAGGCTCATAGAGGCTTACTACGATGGAAATGGAGAGAAAAACGTCAAGTCAAAGGTTGAGGCTAAAGCACAATAGGGTTCACAGATTGTCGGTAGCACCTAACAACATCACGGCAATCCAAACACCAACACCGTAGAAACTCCAGTCTATAAGTCCTTGCGGCACAAACCCACTTTTTTCTACGACCTGGTCAAAGGTCAGCTCTTTGATTAAGTCCAACGCGATAATGGTTCCTGCTCCTTCGTACCATTTACGTCCTATTGCAACAGCACCTAACGTGAACAGTGCTCCTACAGTCGTGTGCAACAGCTGTGCCATAAGTTGGTTAGAGGGTTTCCAAGCCATAACCCTTAATAGTTTTGGGTGACACATTTAGGTTATGGACAAAGAGCTACGTGACTTTATTTTAGGAGTGATAGGAGGGGTAGTCAGCACCGTTGTGGGTATCTACGCTTACCGTGCATTTACGTCTAAACCCTATACATACCAGCCAGAACCTTGGGCTTCGGTAACAGACGTCATCACGGCATCACAGTACTTAGAGAACGCCATACATGACAAGACTGTCGAGGAGACGTACAACGACTTAGCAAACGTCGTAACACAGCTTGAACACGCACGTGCATACTTGTTGTCGGCATACTCGGCCTACAAAGACCCTGCCTATAACACGTTAGCCACCTATACCGCTGGACTGATATCACAAGTTCAGGGGTTTATGGTACAGGTACAGACGGTGACAGACCTGTCTAGTTTCCAGAGCAACACTCTGTACCCTTTCCAGGCTCAGCTAGGCTACCTCTATTACCGTCTGGAAGAGTTAATGTGACTATAACCTTTATAAGTCCTTTCCGTGTTTAACTCTTGGTGGTAATATGAGCAGTATAAGCGGATGTCTAATCTTCAGTAAACTGCGTACGCGAGAGGAACTTACTGAAATAGAACGGAAGATACGGAGTATAATCGTTAAGGCTGAGGAACGTGGAAGAGGCAGTTACGGCATAGTCAGCATCGGACGCACTTACCAGGCTTATAAGCATGTGGGTAAGCCTAGTGACACCATAGACAAAGTACCCAGGTTCGTATATGATGACACAACCATTGTACTGAACAACAATAGGGCTGAACCTATTACTGAGAACGTTTTAAGTAAGAGTGATGAAGACATACTACCCTTTACTAGTCACGGGTACGTAGTTGCACACGACGGTATTATTGCAAACGACAAGCAACTTGAAAGGGAGCTACACTTGGAGAGGACAAGTAGGATAGACACTGCAATTATACCTCCATTACTAAGTAAACTTTGGTGGGATGGAACACTAATTAGTCTTAGAAACATACTCGTAGACACACTTATGGGTAGTTACGCGTTAGCCATAGTAGACTTAAAACGTCCAACACAGCTCTACTTGGCAGTAAACTATAAACCCTTGTACCTTCAGTACGACAGAAAGCTAGACGTGTTGTTCTTTAGTTCTCTTGACACGTATTTTGAGGAGGATGTACCAATATGGGACGCTAACCCGGTTAAACAGCTTAAACCTTACTCACTGATATGTGTCGACATCTTAAAGGGGTATAGACAGGTAAGCCTCTGGAAGAAGGATGACACTGCTAGAAAGAAGGTGTTGGTGGTGTGTAGTTCCGGTTTGGATAGCACAGTTGTTGCACGTTGGTTACAGGTTCAAGGCTACGATGTCACACTCTTACACTTCAGGTATGGACACAGGGCTCAAAACAAGGAGTTTGAACGTGTTACTAAGATTTCACATGCACTTAACGTGCCGTTGATAGTTGTTGACACTGACTTCTTTAAGTCGCACTCTTATAACTCAATCTTGATAGATCGTACTAAAGAGGTCTCAACTAAAGGTGGAGGTGACGTAGAGTTTGCAAACGAGTGGGTATCTGCACGTAACCTTGTTTTCCTGTCGCTTGCAACAAGTATAGCTGAGGACAGAGGGTTTGATTACGTTGCAATAGGGTCAAACCTTGAGGAGTCAGGATCGTACAGTGATGACGAGATGATATTCATTAAGAAGTTCAACGAACTTCTGCCTTACGCAACAAAGTTACAAAATAGGGTGGAAGTGCTTATGCCTATTGGTAACCTAATGAAACACGAAGTTGTGAAACTAGGTGTTGAAATTGGGGCACCTCTAGAACTAACGTGGAGCTGTTATGAGAGTGGAGAAAAACAATGTGGAAAGTGTGAGTCGTGCTATATGAGGAAGAGGGCATTCGAAATAAACGGTTTAAAGGACCCTGTTGAATACGAAGGTGATAATGTTGGGTGAGACAGACTTTAAGGTAGTGGCTTCAGGAAGAGTACATTTGACCATTAGTGAAGAGAACCAGGTGGACTACAAATGGATACTTTACAGGTTTGAAGATACTAATCACTATGTCCTAATAGTCACTGGTTTAGGGAGCTATATGTGGGGGAGTGTGTGGACACTTATAACGGAACTAGCACAGAAGGTTATGGGGTTTGACGAACCCGAAATATGCATTGTTTCGCCTTTAGGTCAAGACACGTTGGTGTTCGCGATACACCAGAAAGGTCTTACACATGTTACGTCACATTGGTTTAGGATAGGTGTGAACTGAAATGTACGTCATAAGTATAAGTGTTAAGTTTAGTGCGGCACACACGATTAAAGGACACCCTAAGTGTGGACGTATGCACGGACACAATTACAGAGTGGTGGTTACTCTAACGTCCGACGTGCTAAACGAGAAAGGTATGGTAGCAGACTTCGGTGACGTCAAAAAGGTGGTAAAGGAGGTTGTGGACCAACTAGACCACGTTTATCTAAACGACGTGCTAAAGGTTGACTTCGTAACGGCGGAGTACCTTGCTAAGTACATCTACGACAAGTTGGTGACAAAGCTACCTGACATTTACTCTGTGCAAGTGTTTGAGGACGACGATACTTGGGCTTCCTATTTGGAGTCTGTCGACTTTCCAAAACGTTCGAGTAAACGCAATAATCTCGAAAAGTAACCGACAAGGCACAGGAAGAAACAGATTCCGAGAACTATTCCTAGCACAGACCAGACGTCCAACCTCTTTCACCCTTACCTGATAGGTCACGTCGGACATACTTAAGGATCATGGGTGTTGGGGGTAGGGTATTATATTATTATATTATTAGATCCTATTATTATCCATATAATATTATAATATACTACCTGGTACAGGAGGTAACTTAATGTACCATATTAGTAAGTACATCCATCCGATACCGAATACTTAGTTATCTGTCCGACATCGGAGATCAACACGACGTCACAGACTCACGTCTGCGTGCTTACCAATTCTCGCACACGTCTCTTACTGCACGAGGGTCACAGACACTTACGTATAAATACAGGTTCAACGTTTAACTGTCATGGCCAAAAAAGTTTTCTGTGATGGATGTGGAAAGGAAATAGTACCACCAGTGCCTTACACTGCACGTTTCAGAACAGACGTCGAATATCAGGGTCGTGATGGAGCTGTTAAGTACCGAAAAGTGTTCAGGACATTTGACTTCTGTTGCAGTGAGTGCTTTACTAAAGGTGTGTCCGCTATGGTCAAAGTTTCCGAGAAACCTACTGTCGAAGAACAAGCAAAGGGACAGAATACAAACGAAGACACTGCTTTCAAATGCGAACAGTGTGGTAGAACGTTCAAGAATGCAGGAGCACTCAAGGTTCACCTTAGTCTTGCCAAACACGCCGTAGCACAACCAGCTTAGGGAGGGTAAGAGAGTGTTAATCGCCGAGAGCTTCCACTTACCTATAAGGGACTTCCACAGAACACTTCGACCCGTGCGTCGCTCTGTCTCTGGTTTGGGTAAAGTAGCCCTGTCCTCGGTATCTGTGAGCTGGGAGTGGTATAATCAGTCGCAGGGAGTCGTTGAGTGGACGTTCACTAACCAAGGTTCACAAAGGGAGAGCGTTATCCTTTTACGAAACGGTTACTATTTTGGTGGTGCCTTTGGACCTGTTTACTTGGCAAACAGCACACCTTTGTGTTCAACGTGTACGGGAAACAACGGTTTTGGAACAAGCTGGATATACGCCGAGCCAATCCAAGGTGGTGTGTCTCTAGTTAATGGGGAAATACCACCTTTGGTAGACCACGGTTCACCTGCGGCGAATGCACCACCAATGGCACCTGTTAAGTTCCCTAACGGGCAATGGCTCAACTTTGCTTTTATCTTTACCCTAGACCCAGGTCAGATCTGGAGTATGCTTGAAGGTGGGTTCTCCACCCTTATGCCTCCACAACCACAAGGGGTTTACCAAGTAACTCTGGGATACGTAGGACCCACGTGTGTGGGTTATGACCCTCAGAGGGTAAAGGATTGGGACACTCAGACAGGTACCAATTTACAGGGGTACTCTCCTAATCCGAACACTTTCAATATTGCCACAGTTATTGCACAAGGCGCACCTTACGACGTGTTGCCTTTCAATGATCCTCCGATACAGCTCTCAGCTTGTTCACAACCCTCTCCTCAACCAAGTCCACAACCTTCTCCGAGTCCATCCCCAACCCAGTGCATAGACGAGATTTTGCAAGCAATAGCTCTGTATCCAACCAACCCACAACAAGCAACGACCGACCTGGTTGAAGGTATAATTTGTATCTTGGATACACTGAATGTTGACCCAAGGGTTTTTGTCGAGTCCTTCCTCCGTTTGCACGGCGTCACAGTAGAGGAGCTTCTAAGTGCTATCGAACGTTACGATATAGAGAAGCTCAAGGGGTTGATCAAAAGATGGTTGTAGATGCCGATATCAAGGTAACCTCTATGGGTTTTGAGATGTCTAACGGTGTCATGCACATCTGGGCTACTATCGAAGGTGCTAACGGCAGTAAGCTCTACGAAAAGAGAACAAAAGAGTCTTTGGAGGCTTACGCCGTGCTTCTGTCCTTAATCGTGGACAGGATGGTGTTACTTATCGGAGGTTCCAAATTATCGGAGGTTGATGATGAGTTCTTGGGGGAAGATAAAGGGGGCAAAGGGGTATGATTTGCAAGAACTGCGGACATAATATCGTACAGTACTTCTATTCAATACCAACCGATGTGAACAGTTCTAAGACTGTATATGTGTATTATCACATGTCTGGGTTTATCAAATACGGTAAAAGCTACTGTTGGGAGAGAGTGGGACCCGTTACAGGCGAAATTAAGGGGTGGCTGGATCCGGCGGACTGGTGTCTGTGCGACAATCCTGAACCCTCAGAGGTAGAGAAATATGAGT
>Ga0208312_100014_pt1 | contig 17411 bp, 27 predicted proteins | sample BED_Mat_virus_9__FD_187140 | JGI IMG/M metagenome (GOLD analysis project Ga0208312, IMG submission 187140) | Extremophilic microbial mat communities from Yellowstone National Park, USA - BED_Mat_virus_9_15 (SPAdes) (version 2) | ecosystem: Environmental > Aquatic > Thermal springs > Hot (42-90C)... | reverse complement strand
GGTTGAAAGTTTTGATAAAAGTTATAGAATTCATTGATTGTGGAATATATATATTCTAGATATGGAAATTGTATCAAATAATTAATATATTTATAAACACTGTAAGCTAAATATAAATCTTCTACGATTTCATTCCATAGTTTTGAAGATATTATAGAATATTTAGTCGGAGGAGATAATAATTTTGAAATTTGATAAACGGATTTGCATGATAAAACACATGGCAGTAATTTAGAAGTTGGTTGACATGAAGTAGAAGAAGTAATAGAATATGATATATTGTTACTATTTAGAAAATCTATGACTTGTTGATTTCCAATAAATGTTATTTCTGCTGTTAAATATGCTCCAAAATAAGGACATGTGGTCGGTGTTACGAATTCCACAGTTGTATTACTTGTAGGATAAAATGCTTGACATGTAATTATTACTAATTGGTTATTTAGATTATTTAATGAAATTGCTGAAACATAATTTGAATTTGAACATGTAGTTCCTATTGTATGACTTTGACCTTGGTAACATGCACAAAAATCTGTTTCAAATTGTCCATCAAAATTATTAATTATAGTTTCACTTTCAATTGGAGAAATTGTTGTATTTTGAAAAGTCATAGTTAAATTTGGAACAATATCACAACTTCCAACACTAGTTAAATTAATTCCTTCAGGATAAATTAAAATTAACATGTAGTAATTTTGATAAAGTGATAAATCTATATTGAAGGCTGTCCCAACTTGAGCAAAACCGAATTCATCTTGATTTACGCAAAAAGCGTGGTCGTAACCAAAATTAAATGGATATTTTGAAAATAGAAAAATAGCTAAAGAATTTACAGATAATGAGAATTGCAAAGATGTAAAATTTATAGGATTTGCTGTAGTTATAGCCACCACATAAAGATCTTGTGTTAATTGAACACAGTAAGTTGAAGACATTTTAGCCTCATCCTACTAGAACTATTGTCTTTTGTGGTTGAGAATTTGAAGGCATGACATTATTTGGCGGTAATTTCCTTGCTCTTGCCCAATAGAAATATCCAATGTGTGAAGCACCGCCAGAACCATCACCAGCTCCGAAAAATGAACCATTCGGGGATATTGAAGAACTCCAACTTGTTGCTAATTGCAAACTTAATTGTGGCAAATCAATAATTGGAGTTGATATAGAACTACCATAAAATTCAATTTCTGAACTTGTTACAATTGCCTGATAGAAATTGTAACCAGAACTTGTAAACATAGAATCGGAACCCTTTGCCTCTGCAGTTCCATCATAGAAAATAACAGACGCTGAGAAATATGGATCTATGGCTACAGCATAACTATTTGAAGGAAAATAAGCATTATAATAATTAGCGAAACTACTGGTAGCACTATTTCCTAGAAATGCTATACCTTGAGCATCTGCTGAACCGTCGTAATATCCAACTCTTTCAAATATCTCATTTACATTATTAGCACTTGTTGTAGGTAAATAAATTGTTCCATATGAGTCAGTTTGATTATCTAACAATGTAATATATCCTGGGGTTGTTCCGCTTTGCGGTGTAAATTGAATTGATGAATATACGTTAGAATAAATTTGTAAATTTGATGGTATATATGAAGTTCCCATTGCGTTTATATATGCGTCAAAAACGTAACTCCCGTTATCGTAAGCTGTATTATAATAAGCATTAATTCCAGTATATGGATATTGATTAGTATTTCTAATAAACATATAAATAGTCAATGAACCGTTTGCGGGAATTGAAGTTGGTAATTTTACCCAAATATAAACAGTTGTTAAATTAGAATTATATTGAGATATCCATGCGTATAATGGAGTATTACAATTAACGTCTAAACAAAATTGTAAATTTAACAATTGACTAGAACTTGATAAAATTGAAGAAAGATTAAGTTGAAGTAATTGTTGAAAAGGTGAAGGAGTAGAATCAGCCTGACTATTTGTTATCGTAATTGTATAAGCAACTGTCGGAATTCCAATAAATTCAATTTCTTCAGATAACAAAGTTGGTGTTTGTGCAGTTAATTGAATTTCAGATGGAGAACTTGCAGTTATTTTAAGGCATTGTTTCGGCATTAAATAGATAGAATTATTAATTTGTACTGGAGAATTTCCTAGATTTTGAATTATAATTTCTCTCCAAGATTGTAAATATAATGGATCAAGATAATTTTCAACAAGTTGTTCAACAGTCGCAGTTCCAGAAAATGTAAATTGTGTTCCTGCAATAAATTGAGGAGTTACAATTTTCGAAATTAGTTTGGGAATTAATAATTGTAATTGTTTACTGACTTGTGATAATTGAACTTTTAATTTTGAAATTGGAAAAACTGGAAATTGATAATTAGGCAGTTTTGATAGTGGATAAAATTGTATGAATTCAAATGGAATTGAATATGGAAAACTTACAGTTGGTCTATTTGCCATGCTTTTAAATGGCTGTTGATTTCCTTCACCGAATGTATAAGCCTGTGGTGCTGATAAATTATGTAAAACGTTATATCCAGCGACTTTTAACGCTGAAACATATAGATATTTAGCAATTACATCATTTAGATTTTGAAAGTTTCCGTTTTTGTAATATTGCAGTAATCTATAACTACCGTATTGGTTTATAAATAGCAAATTTTTTACAAAGTTATTCCAGTCTTGCAAAGTGAGATATTCTAACGGCAATTTAAAACGTACTTTATATGGTAAACTCATATGAAAAAATTATTGATTTGACAAAAATAAGTACACATAGCTTATACATAATATTATGTATATGACTTGATCTAAGTATTGTTATCTCTTGAAATTTTTAATGTATTCTTCAATTTTCTTAATGTTTAAATGTGTTTCTTTTTCAACTTGTAGTATAAAGTTTTTATTTTGCAAAAGTTGAAGTATTTTATCTTTATTCGAAAGTAAGAACTTGTAAAGTTCTGGATGGTTTTTATGCCATTCATCTTTTTCATTTCTTAAGTCATTATCAATTTCTCCTAATAAAAATGCTAATTGTAAGGAATCAATATTTTTATTATTTTTAGAAATTATAGTTTTTAACTTTTCGAAATATGGCTTATATTTGTAAACGCATAAATTGAAATTTTTGCCTTCTTTGCAATTTGCAATTTTTGAATTATAAGTTTTAGCTACTAATCCTTCAAGTCTTTCTTTAGTTATAATGTCAAGAATTTCTTCTACATGTAAACAAATTTCTGGATACCATTCGTAAATTTCACTATCAACTTCAAATGGATTTAAATATCTATTATTTTCTTTATCAAAAACATCATAAATTATAAATTCTGGAGTTTCATTTTTATGGATTTGTAATGCTGAAGTTTTTCTATGTACAAGTTCACCATGAATTATGTATTGTGGATTTTTCTTTATATAATTGATGATTTGCTCAATATTTGGAACTTTCATAAAAAGATCTTGAAATCCTTTATCATGTGGAATATCTTTTCTAGTATTAATTTTTAACTCATTTTCATATTTTAAACAGACATGAGTTCCATCATATTTTATCTCATAAAAAACTAGTCCTTGAAGATTTTGTAAATCTTTATAGCTTATATTTTCAGCTTCATAATGACACAAATTTACATTCATAATTAAAAGTTGAAAATTATGACAAATTTGAACGTAATTGCCAATTTAGAATTATTAATTGGATTTCTTCATCAGTTAATCCGTATTTTTTCAATTGTTGTAAGTAAGATTGAGCAGTTCCTAAGTCAATTTTGCCTTTCTCAAATAGTAAATTAATTGTTGAAATTATATCGTTTACATATGTTCTAAGTCTTCTATTTCTTGCATACTCAAGATAAGTATTTTGTAAATCTGAAGGAACTTGAAATTCTGAGAATACTTTTTGTAATAATTGTGTAGGATTACTAACATATTCACTAATTTGTAAAGCTTTAGATGGCGTTAAGTAAAGCTCTTGATAAGCCATTAATAATTTTTTAATTTGAGCAGTTAATTTTAATAATCCAATTAATGTTTCATTTATTCCATATTGTTTCATTAAACTTTCCAATTGTATATTTTGAACTCCATAAATTAGTAATTCTACATAATCAGTCTTTAGAGATTGTACATATTGTCCTATTATTTCATGTTGATATAAATTATTATAAAGATTTAGAAATTCAGATGGTATAAATGAATATTCAACTAATTGATTAATTGGAAAGTTATACTTTATTGCAGTTTCAATTTGAGAAAGTGAAGGTAAGAATTTTCTCCAAATTTCTAAGCCAAATGAAGAAGCGTATTGGTCTAGTAAAACTTTAATTTGGTTATCTGGAATTCCTAATTGTCTTAATTGTTGTTCTGCATTTCCTAAATTAATCGGAATTTTCCCAACTTTGTAAAGTTGACCTTCTATAATATTTCCAATAATTGTATGTAAGCTATAAAATGTTGGTACATAAGTTTGCACAAATAAATTAGCTATATCTTTTTGCATTCCTAATTTTTCTAATTCTTGAACTGCTTTATCTGGAGTTATTTGTAAATCTTTTAATAATGATTTTATATATTCTAATTCTGTTGTAAGTTGGAAAATTTGGATTTCTGGATTAATTTCATATTGTACAATTTCCTTTGGCAGACCTGAAATATTTGCAGATATACCATGTCTTGCTAAACTAACGTAATAATTGACAATTTTTGGAAATACATATTCATAATAGAATTTTTGAGCATAAAGATCTATTGCAGTTCTATCTTTCAAAATTTTAGATAATTCTCCAGATAATTGAGCTTGATCATAATATAAATTCTTAGCTAAAGTTTCTATATATGATAATTGTAATTTAGCAATATTTATGTTATATTCTTCTTGAATTATCTCGTTTATCAAATATTCGTTAATTTTTAATGCTTTTAATTCATTTTCTACAGTTTTCGAATCTATTAGGAAGTTTCTTAATTGTTCTTTTGCAATACTTAAAATTGATGATATTTGAATTTCTTGATTTGTGTAATTGATAAATATGTCTTCAAATTCCTTAATTACTCCTAATGAATGTAACTGTTTTTTAATCTCATCAATTGATAAATATCCTTTTTTAGCTAAACTTTCAATTTGACTAATTTGATATTTTATTAATGGAGCTGTTTGATATTCAAAAATTATCTCAGAAATTATAGAAGAGTCAAATCCTAATTTCTTTAATTGATTTTCTGCATCTTTTGAACTAATAATGTAATTTTGAAGTTTAAATTGAAATTCTTTTAAGATATGTTGTAATTGTACATATTGAAGTTCATAATTTAAAATTGTAAGTGCTATTTGCTCATTAAAGTTATTGGCTTTCAATTCTGCTTTTATCTTTTTCTCATCAAATATTCCTAATCTTGTAATTTGTTCTAGTTGTGATAATAAAAGTTGATTAGTGTAAACTATTTGAGATTGTTCAATCATCACGTTAAAAACGCTTTGAACTTCTTCAGGATAATTAAGTTCTTTAAATAATTTTTGAACTGTTGATTCTAGAAATTTTAGATCTATATAAGGTCTTCCAAAATTCGTTAAAGCTCTGCTTAAAAGGCTTCTTAAAAATTGTCTTACAATTCTTTGAACTGCATAATTATACTCTAATGAGAAAACTTTTAAAAATAGATCTCTTCCAGCTAAATTTACATTATTTATAATTTCTTCATAAGCTTTATCTGGAGAAACTACAAATTGTCTAATTCCTTGTTCAACTGCTCTTTGTAATAGTCTAGCTGTCTGATTTTTATACATTAATTTTGCAGTTTTTGGAGTTATCAAATTATTATATGCATATTGCGAAACTGCACTAAAATCTAAAATTCCATATTGAGAAGCTAAAATTACATCTCTTATATTTACTGGTCTAAATAATGGATTTCTTGGTATAAAATCATCAATTGGACTTTCTAGATAAGCGTTAGTAAACCATGCTGGATATCCAGTTAATAAAATTGTTTCTCTTAAATGATCTTTAATTTCATCAAAACTTCTTACAGCAACCCAGTTAGCAATTTCTTTAAAAGGCGGGTCAGCAAAAGGTAGATCTCCAAGACCAATTTCATTAAATATTTCTCTAATTGAAATTTTAAAATCTGAGACAAATGGCTCTTTAATAAACTCCTTAAGTGTACTTTGAACTTCACTTCTTACTTCATTTAGAAAATCAACAGTTGTTTCTGCAAAAGCTTTTACAATTTCTCCAAATTTAATCGGAACTTTTCCGCCAAGTCCAATTGGTGCTAAATCAATTTCAACTTCTGGAAGAATTTCCGCTAATTTATCTGTAATTGTTGGCAAAAATTTTCCAAAAATAATCGGTGCAATAAATGGAGTTAAAAATTGCGAAATTTGAGAAATTGCAGAACTAATATGTCTCATATTTTGACCAAAATTATTTAGGAAATCTTGAACTATCGTACTTATTAAATTTGCAAATGTATTTACAACACTTTGCAAAAATGAATATGAATCATTTATAAAATCAGATGCAATATTTGATAAATCTTGAAATACATTTACAACTTGAGTTTCGAGCCATGATAAAAATCCTGAAACTACTGGAATTGCAGTTTGTATAAAGTTTTGCAAAATAGTCAAGAAATTGTTAGCAATATTTTGCATAAAAGTAGGAATATTACTAATTGCTTGACCTAAGAAACTTACAATATTTTCAATATCATTAACTACGGTATTAAAAAAGTTTATAAAATCAGAGCTTAAGAAATTTGTAAAATTCTCTAATGCTGATAATTCATCTGAAAAAAATGTTCCTAAATCTCCTAAATTTAAGAGGAAACTCATATTATTATTATATGCATATTATAAAATTATAAATGTTGTTGTAAAAGTAAAAATTGTTTTATGTAAAAAAATGTAAATTTAGCCTCACTACGTGCTTAGCTCTGGATTTATAATTTGAAACTATTTTTATAGCTTTCAAGTTTATAATTTCAAATTTGCACTTGTTCAGCGTGAGGCAAATTTGGAAATTTTTAATTTCAGAATTAAAGCCGAACGAACTTAATTATTTCAAACTTGGCCTCACTTTCAATTCTTCATTTACTGCTTTTTTTCTTTATCGCTGTAAAAAATTGTAATGATAAGTATATAAACCAAACACGTTATTTTACAAGAAATCTTTTTAAACTCTTATCTCTCGATATTTTTATTTTTCTTAACGTAATTTTACGCAAAATAATGGCGTAAAGACATTTATAAAGAAAAAAGTTTTAGATAAAAAAAGCTATATCAAATGTGTTATCTCTTAAACTTGAAAAAAATTAGAATTTAAAATTTGTTGTTGATTACGGTTCTTTTTTTGCATTATATAATTCTTTCAATATTTTTATGAAATTCTCAAGAAGTTCATCATTATCAATGACGGCACTTAATAAATATGCAATATAAATAATAAATGAAAACATTTCTATTTTTCCGTCTGGATAATTTTTTAATATTGTTCGTATTTCATCATCTAAGTATTCTACTTCTTTTCCTATTTCTTTCATTCTTTCATTATTAATATTATACGTTAATTTTATAAGATTTAGATATGATTTTAATCCTTCTTTAAATTTACCCATTTTTCTCATCATCAGTTTTTATTTTTGCATTTCTCATTTCTTTAACTATTTTCACAACTTCTAGAGCTTTTTGAAATACTTCACTTTTCCTAATATTTTCATCATCACACGTAGCTAGTGCTAATGTTAAATCATCAAGTGCTAAATATAATTTAGCTGTTAGCTCTGTAGACAAATTTGGTTTTGCTTTTTTCTCTGACATCTTGTGATAATGTGTACATTCTGACACTTTTATATTTTTTATAATGCACGATAACTAAAGGCTGACAATTGCAAAAATTAAAAATTTCGCAAAATCGAAAAAGTTTTTCAATTTGAGAATTATCAACATAAACATAATCATTTGAAGTTGATTTTACTTCAATTGGAAAAATTGTATTATTCTTTGTTGCTATAATATCTGGAATCGGTTGTTTTCCAGTACCAGAAACTGGAATTCTTATAGCTTTATAGTCATGTTTTTCAAGATAATTAAGTGTCTTATATTCATAATATTTTCCAGATTGTCTAAAATTCATTAGTTAAAAGTTTAAAACTATGACATATTTATGTTTAAATTTGTCATAATGAAAATTTTTATATAGATAAGTATGGATAAAGCTTTAGAATATATAATACAAGTTTTTAAACAAAGTTTTAATTTAAGTGAAAAAGATGTAGAAAAAATAAAAGAAGAAGTTAGTTATTTGGAATATGCAATTACAGATGCTGTAATTAATTATCCAAATAAAAAATTAGATATACTTTCAATAATTATATATTTTAGTTATGTCCTTGGTAATATTTTAGAAACTGATGATTTAATGATGTTATTTTTAACGACTTTGATGGGAGTTTATGATGGGAAAAAATTAGCTAAATATAAGTCATAATTTTTTTATTTTAGTCATTTGTTGGTAAACATAATTTATATTTTCCGTCCTTGTAAACAAATATATAGTTAGCGTTTTTTAAATAATATTTAAATTCACTTTCATCTAAAAATAATCTTTTTATAGAATCATCTCTTATTTTTCTCCATGTTTCATCACTTATATTTATAGCTAACTCATTTACAATTTCATAATCTGACAAAATTGTCACAATGTCATCATATAAGAGTCTATCTCCTTCTTTTATACATTCCAAATTTTCAACTTCTTTATCTATAATTACAACAATTGTCATTTTAACCACTTCACGAAAATTGGATGTCCAGTTCTATTAGTTTTTCCAACTTCTTGAAATCCTGCTTTCTTATAAAGAGCATTTGAGTGATCTGGAAATCCTAAAGTCCAAAGTACTTCAAATCCATCATTTTTTAACTTCTTAGCTAAATCAACTAGAAACATTACGGCATAATCTCCTGGAGCTGTTTTCGTAACTCTTCTAATAAAATATGATCTGTCATTTGGTATTTTATAATCCTGAGCTATGTAACGAAATGGAGTATTGTCATGAAGCCATGCTACAGCTACAATAAAATCTTGTTCTCCATCATTAGCAATATACATAAAATATCTGCTATTTTTTCCAGCTCCTCCTCCCAAAGGCATTCCTTGAGAATGATAATAATCTATCAACATTCTTACAAATTTTATTAATTCTTTACTTTTTGCTTCTTCTATTCTAAATTGTAATTCCATATATTCACAACTCAAAATATGACAAATATATACTTTTTGAATTGAATATGATGACATCAAAATGTAAAGCTAATATACATTATATTATGTATTAGAATTGGATTTTATTTTTCACATTTTCGAATATAATAATTATGGGAAGAAAAGTAGGCAAAAGATCAATTGCTCAAATGAAATATCATCTTTATCAGAAAGTGCTTAATAGAAAAACATTTCCAGCTTTTTCTGCAATGTTTAACGCTGGAGTTGAATCAGTTCTTCCAACTCCACTTGAAAATATTCAAATTCCTCCAGGCTTAAATACAAATTATGGAGTTATTTACGCTTTAATTATTTCAGCTTTACTTTCTGCATTAAACAATTTGGCAATTTCGATATTTAATCCAAATATAAATTCATTTAGTTTTCTACAATTAGGCCAAAGTGGAATTTATGGTCAAACTTCTGGTCTTGAATTTGTTAACAAATCTACACAACTTTACGATTATTATGTTGATCTTTGCAGTGTACTTTATCAACCGGCTGTTTTTGATGAAACTTATTTTGACCTCTCTGTCTATCAACCAGCAAATACAATTATAAATAGAAATAACGCATGTGAAAAAATAGAACAATATTTTAACAGTTTAAGTTATTCAAATATATCTATTGATCTTTCAACTTTAGGAATTGGAAATACTCAAATTCCAATTATTGATAATTATTCACTTAATAATATTCAAGATACTGGAATTAGTGATTTGTTAAATGCTTTAAATCTCAATTTTAATCAACTTCCAGATTTAGCTAAATTTGTAGTTTCATTTATTCCAAATTTGAATGATATAATTAATAGCGGATTTGCTTTAGATGTTGGATGGTTAGACAGATGTGTTTTAGTGCCAGAAATTGAAGAATCACCAGAATACAAAGTCCAGCTACAAAACGGCATGATTTTGCAAAATTTTGCTGATGTTTTCGGGATGATTTTAGATTATACTCCTTTAGATTTAGCCGTTTTAATTCCAGAATTCAATCCAAACAATATCACACAATTAGATTTAATTTCTATCTTAACAGCTGATAAAACTGTAATTTCAATATTCGGCTTATTATTTAAAGCTCATCTTTATGACCCATCTCCTGGAGGCATAAATATAACTTATAGCTCTGAAATTGAAAATTATGCAGTTTCATATGAACAATTTCTACAAGTTCAACAAATTGTAAATCAAAGATATCCGAATATTTGGTACGCTAAAATGGTAGCTTCAGCGATTCTAGAAATTGCTAGATATCCTTATCAACAAAATTATAGTTACAATTCAGGAAAAAGAACATTATCATATTCTGACTTTTTGAATTATTGGAAAACAAAATGGAAATTCTACGGAGTTTCAGATGCTGATCTAGAGTTTGCTCAACAACTTGGTGAGCAATTACAAGGACAGGCAAAAATTGAAAATTCGATAAAATTAACTCAAAAGTCTGCAAAAGCTAAACAATATAAGCCAATTTTCTACTACAAAAACTTTAAAAACATAGCAAATAGATAAAGAAATGATAAACATGATAGTTAAAAAACGTAAAGGTTGGAATTTTGACCCAAATACATGGGATTATAAATTTTACATTCCTTATAAAATTGACAAAAAGAAAATTTTGGAAATATTAGCTAGTTAAACAATTATAATTACAAAGATGAAAAAAATTAGAGATAAAAAAATAAAGAAAGAATAAATTCACATTTTTCCATTTTGCTTTAACTCGTTTAATAAAAATGTTTTTAACACGCATGTTGAACAATATTCTTTAAACAATCGTTTAATCTCATTTTTATCATTCTCAAAATCAATTTGTGGTCTAATAATACATCCTCCACCTTTACAAATTCTTAAATAATCCGCATATAACAATTTTTTATATGTCTCTTTATCAACAAAGTGAACTTGAAATTCACCTTCTAAATCACTACTTTCTTCATGACTCATTTTTATATGAAAGTCTAACTCACTTTCATCTGAAGCTATAAAACTACATAATGAACAAAAAAGTAATTTGTTTTGAGATTTAACTTGAGCTTTTTTATTTGTCATTTTTATCTCCATTATACATTTCGAAATCTAAATATATAAATCTTTCGCTCATGCTTTACATGTCAATTAACAAATGCATATACATAATATTTTGTATATGGCAAATTGGCTTTGATTTTATTTATTCTTGTTTTGTGAAATAAATAACTATGCAAGTTAAAGATGAGTTTGCGAATATTTTCGGTCCTGTAAGAATCGCGATAGATAAAATTAGAGAACTAGAACTTCAGGGTCAAATTTATGGTCTTAGTAAATATTTACCTCATTCAATTATTGTTTTGAAAAATTCAGAATTGCCCATGGTTGTGGATTTATATATTCCTGGATTTACTTTCTATTTCCAATTTTTGATTGCTAAAGATCCCGAAACTAATAGAATTGGTATTTCAGATTTTCGAGTAGTCTATCCTCAGCCTTACGCGAAACAAGTAGATTCAGTATATCAAAAATTCAAAGAAGATAAAGATTTAAATTTAGATAATTTAGAAGAAGAAATGGAGGAAATGAAAGATGAGTGAAATAACTCTTATTCTAACTATAATTTCTACATTTGTAACTACATTATTCGCAATTGTTCAACTTTATTTAAAAATAAAACAAGCATTAAAAGATGCAGTAAAAGAAATTGTAAACTCAGAACTACAAAATTTGAAAACAGAAATTGAAGAACTAAAGATAAATCAGAATGAATTAAAAAAACAAATTGAAGAAATAAAAATAAGACTAGGTAAAACTTGATATTTGTCATATTTTAAATTTCTATCTACGTGAGAAAGTGATTAAAGACATAGATTTAGTAAAAATTAAGATATTGACAAAATGGCTTTATGATATAATTGAAGAAATTGCAAATAATAAAGCTCTAAATGATGAAGATATAATAGAATTATTAATGAGTGCTAAAGGTATAATGTCCGATATTGATAAAGAAATAGTATTTATAGTAAAAGAAAATTCACAAAATAAAAAATGAGGTATGAAGTACCGAACAAAGTGATGAATTATGGTAAAAAAGATAGATTTAATAAAATTTGAGGTTTTACTTGAATTACAACTTGGTCTAATTAATGAAATTAATGATAATAAAGATCTTAAAGAAGATGAAATATTAGAAGCTTTAGAAATAATTAAAAATATATCTGAAGAAATAGGCAAAGATATAGCAGTTTTATTAAAACAAAACTCGGAAAATAAAAAATGAAAAAAATATAACAAGAAAAAAGAATTATAATTTATTCATCATTCTTTTTACATGATATTTTTCAAATCTGTCTAACTTTAATTCTGGGTCATCAAGGATACTTAAACTATTTGCTTCTTTCGCCAGAATTGCTAAATCTCTGTGAAATATCATTTTTTTCTTATACTTAATGTGATAAAATGATAGATGAATTGCTATATTTTTAGTTAACATACCACAAAGCGGACATCTTTCGCCGTTATAATGTTTTATTACATGTTTTTTAAACTCTTTTTTACTGCATAATATTGACTTACAGACATAACAATAATATTTTTTAGGCATTTATTCCACCACTTTTATTTTCAATCCATAACTTTGACACATTTGTATTATATGTTTCATTAGTTCACCATCTTCTTTTTTTACATGAAACTTTCCTAAATTTTCACATTCTATCACTATCTCACTCATGTTATCACGATAATTATATATATTATGACATTCATAAATTTTTCGATTTTTCTATTCTAAGAATCTAACATACAAATTATTAATATCATATCTCTTAGCTAATTCTCTCAAATTTTTACTTCTTTCTTCTCTATCTTGTAATTCTGAAGCTATCAATATTGCACTTATCATATCTTGAATATCAAATTTATGAATTCTCCATTTTTGACCGTGATCTTTATCGTAATATTCCTCGACTTCAGAAGATTTAATTAATAAATTCCACTGCCAACTTGTAAATTCATCAAATGGAGACATTAATTGGTGAATTACTGGAGTTCCCATGGCCATGCTTTCTAGAACTGGCATCCCAAAACCTTCAGTCCCTGAAGGAACAATTGTAAAATCCATGACTTTATAAAATGCATAAATATATTCTCTTGGATTTAGTCCAAATTCTGAAACAAAATGTACATTTTCAGGAACTTCAAAATCTTTAAATTGTTTATGTGAAATTACAAAGAAGTGAACCTTTTTAGCCAATTCTGGAATTTTAGTATTTATCTCTTGGAAAACTTTAAGCATTAAATCCATATTTTTTCTCTTAGTTAAACCACTAACAATTCCAAATTTTACAGTATTTGGAAAATCTTTATCCAGCTTTTGCTTTAATTGAATAGCTAATTTTTCAGCTTTTTCTACAATTTCAAAGTTAATTCCATGGAAAACTGGCAAATCTACTTCTAATCCTACATCTTGTAAATTCTGAGCTGTAAATTTTGAATTTGGAATGAATTTTATATCTTTTAATAGATATTGATTTACTATATTTAAATTTGGAATTCCATCACAAGTTGTATAAAAATACTTAATTCCGCGAAATTCATGAAATGTGTAAAGATATGGATTTAGAGATGGCGGATGGAATGGAACAAAAACAATTAATTTATCACTTTGTGGAATTAAATATGGATTTGTTGAAATTGTAACAATTTCTCCATGATTACGCAAAACTTGAGCTATATCTTCTGCTACATTTCTTATAGATGAGTAATTCATGGTCAAAATTACGGTTTTGTGGCGAACTGTGTTCGACACTTCCATGAGATTTTTTTATTTGTCATGACACTAAAAAATCATATGCATAGGTTTTTATATGAATGTCCAATTTGCAAAACAATATATAAAAGTAGAAGCGGAATTATTCATCATATAAAAAAATTCCATAGAAATATAACAATTAGTGACTGTAAAAGAATTAGCACAAGAACTTACGAATATATTGAAATTAAGGCTGAAGATGATGATTAATTTCAAGTTAAAAAGTTAAAAGTGACTTTTTTAAATGTCATTAATCAAAAAAATCATATGGGAATGTTCTTATACGAATGTCCAGTTTGCGGATTCATAAGCAGAAATAGAAATAGTATGATTAACCATATAAAAAGACATAATAAAAATTTAAAATTAAGTGACTGTAAAAGGATTAGTAAAAAAACTTACGAATATATTGAAACAAAAGTTGAAGATGATGACTAAAAGTTAAAAGTGATTTTTTTAAAATTTTAAACTTCACTACGTGCTTAGTTTCAAACAGAAAAGATAAAAAAACTCTGAATTTGCACTTGTTCAGCCTTAATTTCAAATAAAGAAAATCTGAATTTGGCCTCACAATAAAAAAAATAAAAAAATAAAATAGCTTTAAAGTTTTTAGCTCACGTAACCAGTTGGAGAACCAGTTATAATATTAGTCACGGCATCTAGAACAGTTGGATTAGCATTAAAGGCATTTATATAATAAGCTTTCAAACCGTTTATCATGTTTACTAGTGCTGGCCCGCTACCAATTCTATTTAAAGCTCTAGCAATTTTTAATCCAAAGCCTTGATATATTGCTCTCTGTGGCCCAGTAATTCCATATTGAGTTAAAACTGCACTTACTTGCTCATTCACTGAAGTGAATTTAGGTACATTAGTTTGGAAGTTTCCTTGAGCAATTGGAGCTACATTAGCTAATATTGTTGATGCTACAGTTGGATTTGAAAATGAAGTAAATTTAGCTTGCCATTTTGCATATCTTTGTGAAAATGATCTTGGTGTGTGACCTTTCGCCATTTTTGGTCAATTAAAAATTTTAATTTCTACAATATAAATTTTCACGCCGTATATGTAATATGATGAATAATAATTGTTGAAATTGATGCAAAATTCAAGACAAAAGCTATATACATAATATTTTGTATATGAGCTGATTATAATATAAGTTGAAAAATTGGGATAATTCTGGAAATTACTAACTATCTAATATACTATCTTCAATTTTTTAAAAAGCTATTTAATTGTCAGTCATCTATATTAAAATTATGGAACAGTTTGTATTATATGAATGTAGAAAGTTTAAAGATCAAGTCTTGAATTGGTTAAACGCTTTTTATTCGACAAGTATTTACTATTATAATGTTATAGATAATGGTAACGAATTAATGGTAAAAATAAGATTAACAGTACCACATAATTTTTATATAAAAAGATTGAACGGAATTGTAAGTTATATTACAAAAACTTTTAGATATCCGCAATATATAAGAGTAAATTATAGATATGTAAAAAATTTCTTTGATTTGACAATAATTTGTGGCAGAAAAAATGATGATATATATTTGTCAGATAACGAAAAATAAAGATGAGAAAAAATGGAAAGAGAATTTCGTGAAATAATAGTTTTCTTAATTTTTTTAGCTTTAATGTCTTTAGCTTTAATAGTCATGTCATTAGGAATTCTTGTAAAAAATATGCCAATAGTTATAATATCAACATTTTTTACATCTGGGATTTTTGCAATTATATATGTAGTAATTTATGATATCTTTGCAGATATTTATGATGAAATTGATGAACTTAAACAAGAAATTGAAAGATTAAAAAAGAAGAGATAAATGAAAATATATTTGTCATATTATGACTTTTAAATTCGATAAACCATGATTTTAAGTGACCGTGATTTAAAATACTATCTAGAAAAAGAATGGATAAAAATAGTGCCATATTCGGAAGAAATAGTAAGAGAAAATGGAATAGATCTGAGAATTGGAAACCAATTTGCAAAATTAAAGAAAACTCAAAGAGTATTTGAACCAGGAGAAAGAATTGAAGATTTTTACGAAATTATAAATTCTAACGAAATTATAATATATCCACATGAACATGTGTTAATGACAACTATGGAATATATAGAATTACCAAATGATATTATGGCATTTGTAAATTTGAGATCTACTTATGCCAGATTAGGAATTTCTATACCGCCAACTATTGTAGACGCTGGATTTAAAGGAGAACTCACAATAGAAATTGTAGGCTCAGAATTTCCAATAAAATTACAAAGTGGTCAAAGGTTTTTACATTTAATTTTTGCCAGAACTTTGACTCCTGTTGAGAATCCATATCATGGGAAATATCAAAAACAAAATAATGTAACACTTCCAAAATTTGAAACTCAAAAAGAAAAAAATGTAAAAGCTATGTACAAAAGTTAAAAGAAAAAAAATTAATAACTTAAGATAACTTTTTTTATTAAAACGTAATTTTTTCAATTTTAGTTTCTTTATCTTCTCTATTTTTTGCATGATTATCTAAAAATTCTATAATTGCCAGTCTAACAACTTCAGATCTATGAAATCTATGATTCATAGCATAATTATCGAGTTCATCAAGAAGTTTTTCTGGAATTTTTATACTTATTATTCTCATTTTGATTGCCTCTTTTGTAAATATTCCTCTAATGCTTCTTCAATTGCTTCAGTCATAGTAATGTTATTGTTTACACAATAGATCTTTAGTCTTTTCTTTAGCTCTTTGTCTATATGAATTCCAAACGTAATTCTTTCTTTCTTTTCTGTCTTCTCCATTTCTCCTCAGTTTATAAACATACATTATGACAAATTTATATATTTCGAATTTTTGCACAAACTTTATTATTAAGTAATTTGTAAATAACAGAATTGAAATGAGCATAACTACAGATGCTTTAGAAGGATTTCTAGTGTTAATGGGCGTATTGATAGGTTCATATGTAGTTGGAGAAATTGTACATCTTTACAACCAAAAACAAACAAATGAATCATTTCAACTAGCTATTGATCAAATGACAAAATCTACAATTTCAGCAATAGAAAGTATAAAATCTACAACTACACTTGGAATTAATTCACTTCTGAACATGGATACATTAAGAGATGTAAATGCATTAGCACAGAAAAAAGCTGAACAAAATTCAAACTCTCAAACTTCACAATCTAAATAATTTAAGTAACTTGATTTTTTAACATATAAGTTAAAACTTTTTTTATATCTTTTTTTGTTTTTGGAACTAATTCTATTCTGATGTCTGAATGTGGAGGCATTCGTTTATGAATTCTGGAATAGTTAAGTCTTTTATTCGTGAAAACTAAAACATGATAATGTAAACCATGAAAGTTTCTAGTA
>Ga0208312_100011_pt1 | contig 19412 bp, 34 predicted proteins | sample BED_Mat_virus_9__FD_187140 | JGI IMG/M metagenome (GOLD analysis project Ga0208312, IMG submission 187140) | Extremophilic microbial mat communities from Yellowstone National Park, USA - BED_Mat_virus_9_15 (SPAdes) (version 2) | ecosystem: Environmental > Aquatic > Thermal springs > Hot (42-90C)... | reverse complement strand
CCTATATACTCTCCCCCACTTATACACTCTTTTCATATCAGCTTTTCCCTACGCCTTCCACCTCTCCTTTTGAGGCTTTGCTGAGAGGTACCCGTTTTTTGGTTTGGCTGTATATTATTCCGCGGTTTGCTTTGCTTAGTTATCGTTTTGGTTCCGTTAATTTGGGTTTCCTTATGTTTTTTACGTTAGGTTTTCCAGGTTTGGGAAAGGAGAAAGCTTTAAATACTACCTTTGTTGTATTATGTTTAGGTGGAAAAGGTGTCTGGTCTCATAATCCAAAGGTTAGGAGAAGCCTACAAGGTTTTTTTAGATTCTGAGTATAAGTATCGGTATATGGTAATAGCGGATAACGGTGATGGAACATTTGATGTCATCTACTTTAATGGTGGAAAGGTTTCGGGGATATATCAAGACTATTATGATAGTTACGGTGTTTCCGATATCAGAGAGCTTATAGAGAGGCTAAAGAAAAGTCCTAAGTTCTATGAAAAGTTAACGGGTGAAAAGGTTGAGTATGGTTATGTTGCAGAGGAGCAGATATATGAGTAAGACCTACTTAGTTAACTCCTTTTCTATCAACATGCTAAAGGACTTTCCTATATCGGTGGTTTTCGATAAGTTAGATGACCAGGAGTTCTGTATAAGGTTGGATATAAGGTTAGATGAAGGGGATTTAATTAATGCTGTGGGTCATGATTCTACTATTAATTTGATAAATAAGCTATGTGGGGTAGAGCTTACAAAGAATAGAATGGAGGTTAAACTAGAGAGGGGTGATGTAGCTTTAGTGGTTATGGTTAATGAGAGGTTGCCAGAAGGTAGGGTTTTAGGTGATGAAGAATTAATGGATATGCTCTCTCAAGGGAAGATAGCATTCTATGAGGTGATACTATGAGATGTCCTATTTGTAGGTTGAGTGAGAAGGATATATTAGGTCATTTCTTTGAGTATCATTTTGATAAAGATTTAAGGAGTGTTGATGGCATGTTTTGGAGGGATTTAATAATCTATGCGTTTGAGTGCAAAGCTCTGCGTATATCCTATGATTACTTTTTAAGTTTTGTAAGAAAGGATATAGAGAGGAACTATGGAGAGAAGTTAACCGATTGGCAAAGGAGGAGGTTAATCAAAATATTCTACGGGTGATGGGTATGATATACAGTTTTAGGATTGATTCTTTCGTTTGGGACAAGTTTGAGGAGGAATGTGAGAAGATAGGTTTAACAAAGTCAGAATGTTTAAGGAGAGCTATCGTATGGGTTTATAGGAACAATTACTATAAGTTTACCGCTACTAGGATTACAGGTAAAACTACCAGCATAGTGATTGATGAAGCGTTAGATGATTTGATTAAGACTTATGCTAAGTATAAGGGGATATATCCTAGTGATGTGGCTAGGTTAGCAGTGTTAGCTTTCCTGACTGAGGATAAATGTAAGAAGTTTGTGGAGGTTTACTAAGATGAATATAACCAGTCTTTATAGGCTTATAGTCAGTATTGAGGCAATTCTTGATGATGCTAGACAGGCTGAAGATGAGAAACAGCAAATGGAATTATTGTTAGATACTAAAAAGCTTACTGAGATCTTTGTAAGGGAATTGGATGGCTTAATAAAGCAGAAGATGGGAATAGAGGTGGTTGATGGTGAGTAATCAGGCATATCTTTATGGGGCTAAGATTAGCCAATTAATGGTTAATGATAGGTGTGAAGTTACCTTTAGTGTCAAGGGTAAGGACTATATTATTTACCCTTCTAAAGATGGTAAATGGATTGAAGGTGAAGATGGGCTAAAGTGTAAAGTTATACTTTTCGTTACGGATGATACGATAATGGCTTTAGTTACAGAAGGAGAATGTAAAGGTTTGGTTGACCAGGGATGGACACTTTTAAACACATGGGAGGTGGAGGTAAAAAATGGGTGAAGGTTTATACATATACGCCACTACGATAGAGTCTATTCTCGTTAACGGCAAATTTGAGGTCAAGATTTATGCTAAAGATAATGATTATATTATCTATCATTCAGAAGATGGTAAATGGATTGAGAGAAAAGGTGGGTTGAAATGCAAAGTCTTCTATTTCATAACTGATGATAGGGTAATGATGGTCATTACACAAGGTGAATGTAGAGGACTTTATGATGATGGGTGGTTACTTTTAGGTAGGGCTGTGGAGGAGGAGAAAAAATGACCGATTATGAATATAGTGCTGAGGAATGTGATTTTGATGAGATTGATTGTGATGAAGAGGGATGTTGGGTGCAGTGCGGTGATGATTGGGTACCGTTAAGTGATGTTGTTACTGATGATGATGACGAGGAAACAGAAGAGATAGAGGAACAAGTAGATGAAATATGTAGTAAGGTTAAAGGCTATGGGGACTGTCCTGAGGAGTTGTGTGGGGATTTGTGTGAGTTGTTAGCAGAGGAGGAATTAGCAGACGTAGAAGAAGATTTAGAGTATATGGATGAGGAGGAGTAATAAAAAACTACTTTTTCTTTTCCTTTTCTTTTAGGTAGTCTTCTGTATAGTTTGCCACTTTCTTCACGAATCTCCTTAGGGTTCTCTGGAACCATTCATCATATTCCTTATTTTTATCAGCCAATTGGAAATATGGGGCTATGCCTTTGACAAATTGCTTATAGGTTATTCGTTTTCGCATGCGTAACAGACCTCTGGTACGTTTACAAATAACGGTTTGCAATAGCTTAGGTTTATTCTCTTATATCCGTGAATGCAGATGAATGAGTACTTTGATAAGTTTCTTACTCTTTTTATTAGGTCTTCATCTTCATACCCTTCTATGTCAACTAAGATTAAATCAGCATAAGGTAGTTCCACTTTTTTGGCATCCTCACACAGGACTCTTACCATCACTCCATAGCTTTCTAGGTATGGTTTGACTATTTGCGTAAATCTGTCACATTTGGCTTTATTTATTTCTATATATGTATAAATAAATGGTCTCCTTAGTACGTGAAGGAATACTATGGCGTTTTCTCCCATTCCTCCTCCTATCTCTACTAGACTGCTTATGTTCTTGTCAGCATAATAAAATGCGGGGCTGTCAAGTAGTTGGCCTAATGCCTCTGGGTCTAATTGCTTAAATAGGTTTTGTAGTTTGCCATATTCATACATTAGTCATCTACCTCCTTAGTTTCCACTTTTGGCATTTCGTTCTTTTTCAGTGACATGTATCTTAGGAGTATTTGCGTATCGCTTAATGCAGTTTTCTTTATTTCTATTATCTCGTTAAGCGTATTTAGGAATAGTTTAATCTTGAATTCAGCTAGGCTTATTTCCTCCTTCACCATCACCACCTTTTTGCCCTTCTTTTGGTGGGAATAGTTTTTCTAGTATACTTTTTACTGTTTCAGGACTGGTAGGTAGTTTAAGCATGCCAACTATGAATTCACTTATAGCGTCATACAAATCGGTCTTTCCTTCCTTCTTAATCTTCTCCAGTCTCTCGAATATTGCGTAGGGGTCTCCTATGTATGGAGGTACGTAATTGGTGATAAACCCTAGTATGTTCTGCTCTTGGTGTTCATTATACTCTATCAGCCTTTTCTGTACTTCTTTATATGTCATCAAGAAATCGCTTTCGAAATCGGTCAAAAGGCTCGTAAGGTCTAACATTAGCTTAGCTTTTGCCGATAACTTTATGTTTTGTAGACCATCTATGTAATTCTTTATACTATCAAACCATGCTAACACTGTGCTATGGAGGTACATCAAGTCCTTAGTATCCATGTCATGTTTGATATATACTTTAGCCAAATCGGGTAGGTCTTTCTCAGCCATATTTAGTAATAGTTTTATTAAAATATAAACTTTCCCGCCTTTGGCGTTAGGTTTTTTATTAAATATATATTAATATGATATAGCATGGCGGAAACATTCCATTTCGATATAAAACATCTAGTGTTCGCCTTAGCGTTTGGTCTTCTAGGTGCCATCATGGGGTACATCTTCGGCATAGTCTTCTACGTAATGGTATATACTACACAGGCTTTCAACTATACGATAGTTCATCCAGTGGCTCTTAGTGTGTCTTCATTCCCGCTACTGTCTACCATAACTTTCGGTGCTTTAGGGTTTTTCGGTGGTTGGATTTATAGCGTTACCAGAGACCAAAATAAGCAGTAAAACTTTAAAGTAATCTAGTTTTTTTCTTTGTAAAGTGTTTTTTGCATAGAAATGTTTATAAATCCTTTTGTGTATATTATTCACAATGGCTAGGCATAAATCTAAGACTAAAAGATATGGCCCAAGACAAGTGGCAGAGAGAGGATGGGATAAATTCGTATCAAAGATTCCACAAATGATTACAGACTATTCTAACGCTATGAATAGGGTAGCTAACGACCCAGAAAGTAGAGCCTCTTATATACTAGGAGTAAGTACATGGACTTCAGTAATGAGGTCACCAGAAATTAGAAGTGCTATTAGGAGTGCTATTAATACTGCTAAAGATAGGTATATTTCAGAATTAGAAGGTATGGTGGTTGCTCAAGGCGGTACTTTACAGGCTACGATACCAGGAGGGTGATAACGAGTGTCAATGACATTACAGAGATTTAACATTAGCGGTCTTAGCACTGACTTATCAGAAGCAATAGGAGTTACAGTAGGTATCATAGCGGGTGCTTATTTACAACTTAGGGTATTTGCCAACTCCACCTATATGGGGCCTATAGTGAATTTAGCTATTGGTCTAGTGTTGTTACTAGTATTCCCTAACGCTGGATTCATTAACGGTATCGGTGTAGGTTTACTAGGTTACGGTATATATGGTTTAATCAAAGTGGCTTCACAGGGTGCCATAGTCTAAACTTAAAAAGCCAAAATCATTTTTTTATATATGGGTTTTGCTTCTACTCTTTCCCAAAAACTTAGAAGTATGGGTACATGGGGTTTTCTCATAGCACTTCTTCTCTTCTTAGCTTTGGGTATCCTCAACACATTAATAGGTGGAGTGTTGTACGATTTCTTTGCCTAAAATAAAATTTTTACAGAAAATGTTTTTAAATTTAGAGAACTACTTAATCATATGTCAAGTGTCCTAAGCTCTATAAGCAGTGCATTCAATGACATCTTAACGAATCCAGAGTATCTATTGGCATTCGGCATATTCCTACTAGTTCTAATAGCCATATTGTGAGGTGGTTAAGTGACTGAGTTGTTAGTTCCATCAATTCTGAGGAGAGGAATGGAAATATCTATGAGGAGTTTCTCAGCAAAGCAGATAACTGTAGGTTCTCCTACCGTATGGAACGATTTCGTAGTAGAGCTAACGGATTACGCTAATGTTGTTAACACTATGTATACCAATTTGCCAAACATAGCTCCCTATGATAACATGGTTATAGCAAATATTCCATATTATAATAATGAACAAGAAAGACAGAAGACCATAAAGAGTATATTGCATAGGTTAGGGGCGTGGGTCTTCTACTACTTTGTAACGTTTAACGGCTATACGCCTACCTTAGGAACAAGTAACGGTAACTTTAACATAGGGTTTGCGGGTTTGCCAATATATTTTATTGTATTTGATGGGGTAACTCCATATGGCGTAGAAATAATCTTACCAGTACAAGTTATAACAAATCCATATAACGGAACGTTATGGACATATCCCGCTTTTATAGGGTTTTACTTGAGTAACGCCAAACCTAAGGATATTCACTGTTATCTAGTGCAATATCCCTACAAAACGTATACAGACCTTACAGACCTATGTATATCTAACGCTAATGGTTTTGCTTATGAGGTTACTACTGAGATAGGGACTAAGCTGAGCGTTAACCTTTACTATAATGGTACTGTTCAGGAGAATACTTATAGCGGTGATGCTTTACTTGATGCTATTATACAAGGGTTTACGAATTCTTCTTATTCAGCTACAGCTACGGCAATTACAGCCTCTACGATAACTTTGCCAAACGGTTCCACTTATACTCAAAGCAGTAGTTACAATCCCGCCATTTATGTATCAAGTACTTATAACAGTATCGAGTATCCCTATACATCCGCGGGTTCCTTACCTCAGAGCCTATATAACGTAGTTAGAGTACACGCTTTGCTTACGAGGTTTAACGCAATTAATGTTAATACTGTAAATAGTTTAGGCAAAGTCATACCTAGTCTAAATAACGTTACATCACCGCCTAGTATTGACTTAAACATTCACGGTAATCCAAACCAAAACGTAAGCGTAACGGTTGTAGGGAATGGTTATAACTACACGGTGCAGTGTAACCAATTATGGCTTAATGATGACTTCTTATATGTTAATAAGTTTGGGGCATATACTCATGGAGGGATATGTTTAACTCCATCAGGGCCTATATTAATCCCGACTGGTAGTTACTTGTTTGGTGACTTTATTCACACCTATCATTATTATAAAGCTATAGGCCCATATGGAACTTTAGTGGGATATCAGCCAATAAGTTATACACTGCTAAAGCCTACTAGACCTACTGCTTATAACGTGTATATCCCATCTGTGGGGCTTATAACAAACGGTAGTACTAACAAAGCTATCGTAACGGATAACAATAACGCTAATGCCTCTCTAAATACAGTTCAGGCTAACTCTCAAATTGAGCTATATCAAGACCACTACAACACTTATAGTTCCACCAGTTTCGGCCCTATAGTAGGAGTAGGACAGATTAATGACTTAGGTGTTGTAGGTTCCATATCTGCATTATTAAGTTTGATAATTGGAGGTGTTATAACTAGTATAAGGTGAGAGTATGAGTTTAGTAGGTGCTGTAGGCCCATGGCAATTTTATGATAGCGGTACTGTAGGGAACTGTACTATAACTTCACAAGGGTCATGTTCCAGTTTAGTTAATAAGCCTAAATACGGCTTAGCCAGTGGTCAGTGCGGTGAGTTATTTACTTCACCTCTACCATCTTATGCCTATTATGGCTGTGGCAGTTCTCCATTAACTTATGTGGCATGTAAGAATAACGTATGCTTAGCATTTCAAGTTATAATAGAGTCTTCTTCACCAGACTACATAAGCGTAATAGTGTACAACCCTAACGGATTAGATACAACTGATAGTAACTTTTTACAAGGACTAGTAAGTATAATAGCCACTATTGCTGATGTAAGTAAAGATAACGTAAGTAGTGTCTTAGACCCATCTCAGTTAGGTACCAATGTAAACCAGTGGCTTAACTTCCAGTTAGCGTATTCCAATCCTACTGGTAGTTATCAAGACGCCCCAGTTACATGCCAAAAGCAAACCTCCAGTGCGGGGATTAACTATATAGTATGTGGACCTGACCCATCATCTATGGCACCTGGTAGTCAGTTATTATATTTCATATTTGATGATGAGGGTAATCCAGTACCCTATAATTTATATGCTCAAGTATTCATATGTAATCAGCCTTACTCACAGCCTACTTTAAGTAACCCCGCCAGTGCTGTACAAGGATGTAGTACTTATACTCAGTGGGGTCAAAAGCCTGGTCAAATAGTCATAGCCATACCTAACTACTATACCAGTGGTTATTATATTGCCGATATATACATAGAGGATAATTACGATTGGGATAGCGTAGTTAGCCCTGGTACGGTAAACGGCTATATACCAATTAGCACATCAGCCCCATTATACACCACTAATCCAAACGATTTATATAACGCTTTAAGTAGTTTAGTAGGTTCACAAAAGGCTCAAAACGCTAAACAAAAGCAGAGCAATAATGTTACTGATCCTTCAAAAATGCAGAACCCACCTACCTTAGTTATGCCTATACTAAATGTACAACAACAAAACTATGTACTGGTTACCCAATATGATAGGACTATTCCTATAAACCCTGGAGATTTAATAAAAGGTCATATAGACCCAATAGATATAAAGAGTCCTATAATTGTTAAGAATCCAGTAACTCAAGTAGGATTTAGTGGAGTTAATGTAGTTAATGCCCCTCCATTATATCCAACTAAGCAAAACGGTTATGTGGGTGCTTCCTTAAAGCCCGTTCCTCCTCCAGTTACTGTTAAATTACCTACATATCAGCCTATACAACCAGTTCAAATTAATCAGCAAAGTTTGTTAGCCCAAACTCCTTACATTCAGTTTAAACCAGTGGTTCAAACTACGCAAAGCTTACCGCAAATCAGTGTAAGTTATGAGAATAACGCGGGAATACCTAGTATTACTGGGCCTAACTACTCTGTGCAAAATAACGTATTCAGTACCACATATCAATACGGTTACGGGACTTATGAGCCAGTTATAACTAAACCATGGGTGTCAACTACTGCTTATCCCACTTATACGCCTACTGTATCAACTCCTACTATAACGCCTACTGGTACAACTTACGGTTTGCCACAAAACGGTACCATAATAGTAAATAATAGCAGTACTGATGTTGATGTTTTAACGGTGAGACAGAACCCCACTAACATCTTAAGTAATCAACTAAGCTCAGCCGTATCTGGTAGTGTTGAGGTTGAGCAAAACGTACCACCTCAAACTGTGGCGTTTAGCTATTCAAGACCTCAAATAGTGGTATCTGGTGTTGACCCTATAGCAGTTACAGCCACAAAGAAGGCTAATAATGTGGTATTCGTTAATGATGGTCAGTTTAACTATACCTTATATAATAGTAGCGGTAGTCAAGTACAATACCCTATAAACAATAAGAAGGTTTATGTAATTCACAGTAAGGGATTAAGTGCTAGTGTTACATTAGCTTTACTTGAGGCTATTAAACAGCATCCTGGTTTAAGCGGTTTAGCCTTAACTCTACCTTTCGCTCTATTCCTTGTAGCTTAAGGCAAAACTTTTTTTATATTTTAATCCAATTTTCTCATATGAATCACCTCAAGTACTTAAACGATATGACTTTATCCGTTTTCGGTTTGGCTGATTTACTCACAAAGGAACAAGTAGAGGAACTTAAGAAACTAGGAGAATTAAAGGTGGTAAAGTAATGTGGATTGGTTTCGGTGCTGTATCTACCCAAAAGGTAACCAAAGACTTGAACAAAAAATTACCAATAAAAAACTTAGGCTATATGGGGCCATGGAGTCCTAGAGTTTGGCAAAATTATAAAGTAATATATGGAGTATTGGAATGGGTTTTAGATTTCTCTGAGGTATATCAACTAAACGCTATGGCGGAAGAGAAACCCATTATATTTGCCTCTTACTGGAGTAGATTCCTAGGTAGATGTTACAACTGTTACGTAGTACACCATGAAGTAGCTGACTCATTTTATGATGCAAAGTATAGTGACAGTTATTCCGATTATGATGTTTTTACCATCTATTTCGAGTTAGCTAGAAAAAACCCTGATTTGCTTAGAAAGATAGTTAGCCATCCCAAACTTAAGAAGAAAGTACTTATTGTTACTAACAACTGCAGTGGGTTAAATACCGATAAAGCCAAATGTATAACAGGTTTCGGTAACATGAGTGAAGGGACAATAAAGTCTATGATGTACGGCAAACCTTTACTATGGGTAAGCGGGAATGAGGGTTTTGGCTTACCTCCTCTTGAAGCCTCCTCCATAGGTAGTCAAGTCATAGGTTTCGATATCCCTCCATTAAACGAGTGGTATCCAGAGAGGGACAAGTTGTATAAGTTTGTATCGCCGAAAGAGATAAGAATGGGCGGGGTTCTAAACCCTACATTTAGACCAGAGAAATTAGATGATTTCATAGATTATATAAATAGTTTCGAAAAGAAAGTAGACAAAGACCTAAGGGACTATGTGACCGAAAATTACACCAGAGGGAAAAAGTATAAAACCATAAAATATATACTGGATGAATGGGGAATAGGATGAAACAAAACCCTCCAAATCAAATGCAGTTAAACCCTAGACAAAGCAAACTACTAACACTGATTCAGCAAAGCCTAAAAGTAATTCTGGTAACTGATGAAGGTGATGAGGAATGTCAGGCTATGTTATTTGATACGCTTACTGGTTTATTCCTATGTTTGAAAGAAGATTATGTGATAGGGTTCCAAAGGGAAAAAGTCAAAAAGGTTATATGGAGTGTTGATGGTGATGCCAGTTGATAGCGGGGCAGATACAAAACCCTATATTCTTACCTAGGCGTACCGAAATTAACGGTAACGGTTTAGTAGCGGTTGATGGGTTCTTTATCGAAATTGACAGACCCAAAGTTATTAAGTCAAACCAGCCTACTGTAGGTTTCCATGTTCCAATACTCTTACTACTATTCATACTAGGTGTTGTGTAATGTACGATATATTGGCTTTTTTATCTGAAGCCTCAACATTTGTTTTTTACCTCTTTGTATTCATAGTTTCCTCCAGCAAAAGGCTTAGGAGGAAAATACTTAGGGCTATGATTCTTGACGCTCTAAGTAGTTTCTTATCTGATGGTCAAGAGGCGGAAAGAGAAATTAAAGAACTAAAAAACCTTATTGACTTAGCTGTCAAGGTAAGAAATACTAAGATTACTGAGGTTGACGACTAGCCTTTTGTACAGCCTCAGCTATCTTATCCTTATTCTCGTTTAAAACTGTCTCTAATCCTTTTTCTATGTCTTGTAACATGCTCAGCCTCTCTAGTATAAACTTATAGCTCTCCTCGTTATCACAATAAATGTTTAGCTGTACATATTTACTCTTTCTATGCCCTATGACCTCTATTTTGCTTATCCCTCTGTTCTTCATCTCTGTTAGGATGTATCGTGCCAATACTGTGGGGTCTATCGCCATATGTTCTTATTGACAGTAAAGTTTTTAAACTTTTTTTACTTTTCTTAGCATATGAAAAAGGAGTTTTACTTAGAAATAGCTCAGGCTTTAGCGGATGAATGCAGACCCATAAGAGACGTGAATGAACTTACTGGTATTCCTTCTCAACTGGTAAGGTACTACGTTAATAAAATGGAGGAAATGGGATTCATACATAGATTTAAATCGGGTGATGTATTCTGTTTCAAGTTAATAGTACCACTTGAAGAAGTAGAGGCCAGACTGGAGGGTAGAAAGCCAGAAAAAATAGTAATCAATTTATAACTTTACAAGGTATAGTTTTTATTTTTGGTTTCTAACTTTTAATCATGGGCTTAAAAGAGTGCCTAACCTATAATAATGCTATCACCCCACTGAAGAGTATAGGAGGGAATAGCCAATTTACTGCTCTGTCAAGTTTCATTAGTGGGATTGTAGGGTGTTCCATATCTCAGTACCTAACACAAAATCAGCCTAACTATGTTTCAGCCTCAGATACTAACGGGTTCCTCCAAAACATGAAGACATTTTACGATTCAATAAAAAACGCGTTTAGGATAATGAAAAGGCTCTTATCCAGTGATGTGCTGTTTTATGCTGTTGTATATGATTTAAAGATGTTGTCACTTAACGGGGTCAACATAAACCAGACCATAGTACAGAATTTGATAAACAAAGTGCTAAGTAACATAATGATAGGTATATCAGCATGGAATAACTACGTAGTTAACCTAGTTGTAGGTCTATTCCAGAACACTCCTCCTAACGTATGGTCTACCGCGTTTAGTAACTACCTTTCTGCGGGGCCATTTACTTTACCCTATACCGTACCTAGTGGAGATTATCCAGTATACCCGTTATTCTTAGTGGCTAACTATAACGGGCAAAACATCATAGTAGGAGTGGGATTCGGGAACTACTACCCAATTTATAATGTGGCACAGGTTACGGGTCAAAACACCATATTCAGCCTAATAATTAGCGGTATGCTGATTAATCTGTTCAACCCCATAGTAACCTTAACTTATCAGACATTCCCTAACCTAAGTTACACTGGTACTGCTAATACATCAACAGGACAAGGTAATTTCGGTGCCACATTTACTATAAGCACTTCTTTAGTTAACGCTAACCTACCATTACCTCTACCGATAGAGTACGCGGTAGGGAATACATTTCCTCAATATAATGAAGTGTTCTTCATACACTCCACTAATGATGTAATTAACCTATTGATATTAGGTAGTCCTTACGGGAATAACGGTAGTACTTTAAAGTATGTCAACAACTTAGACTACTACTTTAATACTAACAAGACCCCAATAGTACCATTTCCACAATTCCCAATTAACTTTAACGGGTATGTGCAAAACCCTGGAACACCTTACCAATTAATAGGTTCTGGTGCTAAGATAACTGATAACTATGCCAGTTTAGCCAATATTTACGCGGAAAATGTACAGACTATAAGTACCACTCCAATAACGTTTAACGGGCAAACCCTCATACCTTATTTCTTCTGGTTAATCCCATCAGAGCTGTCCTATGCTTTGCAAACCGATACTAACGCATATGTCAACACTTCAAGTAACGTGATAAATCAAAATAATATAATATTATATCCTGGAGGTATAGCAGTAAGCTATTACGGGCCAGAGTTAGACCAAACCTATAACTGGGCTGACGATTTAATATCAGTACTTAGTCTGCCATACTATACCAACTACTTAGTAGATTACATAAGTAAAAGCGTAAACCAAAGTTTACAACCAGTACAGATAACGTTAGCCGTACCAGATGGTTATCCATGGTTGATAAGTAGACTCTCCTTAGATGCGTTAAGTTTTGCCATTCAACAGTGGTTGAGCGGTAACGTGACATTCCCTATTATAGTAACTCCCGCTTTCCAAAGCTTCGATATACTTTACGTAAACGGGCAAATGTATACTAACGTTATGCTACAACTACAAACGCCGTATCTAGTGATTAATGGAGATACCGCAATACCTGGAGGAATAATGTACGCAAATAATGGGTTTACAATACTTGAGCCTGGAACTAAGATTAGGACACCTACTAAAACGCTATATTCATCTGATATATGGACTCCAGATTTTGAAACCGTTAATAACGTACCAGTATCCCTATTTGCCTATCTAAACCCTGGATACCCCAATATGATAGGTTATGTATTAAACATTAATACTCCAGTTAAGGTAAGCAAATTCGGCAATACTTACCCTGGTTACGTATTGGGACAAAACAACACCATACAGTATGAAGGTCAGTTACAGATAAATACGCCTAATAACGTAGCTTCAAGTGATGTGTACTATATACCTATAGTATCTACAATAACAACTAATAACGGAATAGTCATAGATACCAGTAGTATATTACCTGGAGCCGTGACCATAAAGAACATTAACCTACTAGAACTAGGCATAATAGCGGGTATAATTATAGGAGGAGGTGCTATAGAATATTATAAGAAACATAAGAAACAGACTCAACAACAACAGGTGGTGACTCAGAGTGAGTAGTATAGGTAACGTATTTGGTGAATGTGTAACAGGTGCTATAACAGGATTCGGAATATCAACTATGTTAGTAGGACTAGGAATCGTAGCGGTAGGAGTCCCACCCGCCAGTGTAGCTTTAGGAATAATTTTAGGTGCCACCGCATTCGGCTGTGCCATGTTTGTCTTAGCAAATAAAAACAGTATAACAGCCCAAACGGCATTAACTATAACTGCTCTAATATCCGCCCTAACTTCTGAAATGGATGATGTAGTAGACTTAATGACCGATTTGAACAACTTCATAAATTACATCTATAACAACAGTCAAGTCATAGGCAAAGGTATACAATATGATATAGAGTGGATAGTAGCCACATCAATAAATCAGCCCTTCTATGTTGTAAGTAACTATGTGCAAAAATACGTAAACCTATTCATAAGCGGGCTTTATAACGCCTACAGTAAATTCATACAGAACCTACAGAACAGCGTATACGGGATTTACAATACTATAAAGAGTGCTATAAGCATAATCCAAAACGCGGGGACTTTCCAGTCATCTAGTGGTTATTCAATAAGCCTAAGTAATTTCAATATAACAGATGCAGGCTTAGTAGTAGCTATGGTAGACCTTTACGGCTATACATTTTACGTACCTTACGGCTTATACATAACAAGTAGTGGAGGGTATACTTACGTATATCTATGGTCTCAGCCTCAAGGTTCATTAAATTACTACAGTGTAGTAACTGGGAACCTGACCCCATTCCCTGGTCTTAACGCCTCAATAGTAGGCTACCTTAATTATAAATATCTGGTAGACCCATTAACAGGAGTCCTATTAGCCCAATTATTGGATAACTATCAAGTAGACAGTAGTGCTAACTTCAGTATTGATAACGTACAAATAGCAGTAGGTGAATATGCCCCATACGGCTATACCGCGTATCCTATGTTTGTATTGATACCCGTGCAAAACAACACTGGAAATACTATAAACATAAGTTCTAGTTTCAGCCCTACCTATGCTTTCCAGTGGGCTAATGGAGTATATAGTTATTTACAGTTCCTAAACTCCTATTTCGGCAATATAGTAAACTTTGCAGAACAACTTTACAACTTATTACAGACTAATGGTATAACTACGCCAACACAGGCTATACAGTATTTAGGTTTAGGAGTATTAAGTATAGCTTTCCCCACATGTAACCCAACTTTAATGTACGCTAATCAAGTAACGTTACAGGCTGTAAACGCTCTATTGAGCCAGCAAAAGCTAAAACTACCTAGCAATAAGTTCAACTTCTTCTATCCCAATTGGATATACTCATCAAATGTAACCATAAACGGTGTTACATATAATGATGTCTATCTACAATTCATGGATTATGAACTAACCCTACCTGGAACTACACAACTAGGCGGATGGTTATATAACCCTAATAACAATACTGTGGTACCAATTCCGCCAAATACATACGTTAACACGAGTAGTAAAAAGAGATGGAGTACGGATGTATGGTACCCCGATAATGAGCCTAGTGAGTGTAACATAATTCCAGTTACCCAATTTAATAGCGTTACGCCATCACCAAACAACTTATTCGGTTACATACTAAACGTAAATAATGTGACTGTAGTACCTCAGGGAACATCACAACAAAACGGCTATCTGGTCTCCAATACGTTAACGATACTATATCAAGGAACATTTAGCGTAGAAGAACAGCAAAGTATAACTTATGTACCTGGTGCTTTAGCATACCAGACATTCTATGGTAACGAAATAGTAGATACTAGTCAAGTGGCTCAGCAAACAACTCCAAATTACCTAATTGCTTTAGGGTTTCTAGGACTAATGGTACTAGGTGGTATTTTACTTCAGAGGAAAACTCATAAGAGTCATTAAAGATTTCCTCTTTTTTTATACAACTTTTTCTTACGTACATCCATTCCCCATACCTTATTAGCCTACCTCCTTTGAGCTTTGCTTTGAATATCCTATTAAACTCTGGTAAACCTTTGGAAAGCCTCCTTAGGTCATTCTTTATCCTATTAAAGTCATCTGCATAAAGTAACCTTATGTAGAAATGCTCATAAAGGGTGATAGATTCACATATATCTAGTTTCAAATGTATCCCTTTACTGCTCACTCTGTAAGCGTTAAATGGGAATGGGAAACTATAGACATCAAACATATAGTCAATATCTATGTAAACTGGATTAAGCCTAAATTTCCACTGGTTGTACATATTCTAACACCCCCAATTTTGTGTAAACAAACTCTGGTATTTCTTCAAACCCCATAAAGTCAATATATGGAGTCCAACCGCGGAAAAACTCGAATATCAGATATTCGGCATATTGAGATAACCTAGCACTGAAATCTACGGGGAATAGATTTACATAAACCTCCTTATTGACCTCCTCACTCTCCTCCTTTCCTACGAATATGTTTTGAAGGTAAAAGATAAACCTATAATCATAGTCACTTGTTGTGACCCAATTATATATGGCGTAACTATCACTAACATTCCTAAGAATCCTAATAACTCCTCTTACATTCCCTCCATTCTTTATGTAACTGTAGACTTGAAGAATGAGGTCAATAGGGTAACAGTTTTGCAAAGGTCTGGTATAATCATTCCCGCAAAATTCAGTGGGTAACTCTACAGGCTTTACTTTCTTTTCCCACCATTCCTCCTCTTCTGGTGGAATTTGCGGTAAATAACTTATCCACCCTGGATGATTCACCAAAAATTCAGCTAAATCCCTATCTCCAGTAAACTTAGTCATCTGGTTGATATCGTAAATATCAATATTCCTTAGTCTCATCACATCCTCTGGTCTCAAACTCTCAACAAAGGACTCAATTATTGTTGTTGTGAGTAAACTAGTGTTATTCCTATACCTAACAACTTCTGGTAAAGGTAACCTAGTCAACCTGGCAATTTGAGCAGAAGATAAATTAGGCTCTGTTTCGATTAATTTGTAAAGAAGGGCTAACTGTTTTATATACTGGCTAACCAAATACCCCCCTATTTAAACTAGGATAACTGATTTAAAAACTTTCCTATTTTAGGAAAAGCTTATAGAATAGGTGTATGAAGGCGGAATATTCCTAATCCTAACAACATAAGCATAAAGTACAGCCACATAAGCTGGAGTACAGCCCGTACAGTTACTGGCACATAACTGGAAGTAAGATGGAGTATAAGCAGTAGCCGTAGAAGTACTATATATCTGCTGATAATTAACATAAATTACCACATTAGCCCCGTTATAGAGAATCGAATAAACTTTAATTACAGGTGTGTCACTTACACCCGTGCTAGCTTGATTAAATGTAGTATTGCCAAAGTAAAGCGTTAAAGGGGCTGAACCATTTCCCTCTCCTAACCAATAACCATCATCAGCACCTCCTGGAGAACCACAGTTAGTGTAATTAGCAGTCCCTACGCCAAAGTATAAACTAGCCCCGCTATTACCAGTATTGTACATATTTCCTATTAAATCTACTATACCTGGATTAGGCATAGTTATAGCACTACTGTTACCTATACCATTCCACCCACCAGTGGATGGCCCTATTACTGCTAAAACACTATCGTAAACGTTATAAGGTGCCTCAGCACTCCACCCAGTTGGCAAACCATTACAGAAGTTATAGTAAACTGGAAATACATCAGCCCCATTATCATAAGCACAAGTACCGAATAAAGGACTTAAACCAGTAGTCTGACTAGGATAACCAGTAAACTCAGCCTGAACTGTAACAGTACCAGAAGGAACTCCACTAGGGAAATTAAGCCATAATATACATTCTGTCATAAGAGAGTTACAGCTTTCCCAGTAAGCGTAAAGTGCTGAACCACCGAAATAAAAGGTATAGCCTAATAGGTCTTCTGGTGTCATACTCTCAGGAAAGTTAACCGTAACCATTATTTGGGTGCTACTGGATGTTGAAGTACTGAAATCAAACGTAATTATGAAGTTTGGAGGCAAAGCACTACTAGATGTGGCATATTCATATAAATATATATAATAAGGAATATAGGCATAACCAAAGTAAGGAATGTAAACGTAACTAGTCTTAGTCACTGTTTCGGTAATTGTAACAACCTCACCTACATAAACGTAATATGGAACAGCCTGAGTTGATGTGACAACTTGAGTCTTAACCACCGTTATCAACTTCTTCAGATAAGCCACAGGGTCAAAACTAGTAATAGCAGGATAGCGGTACTTAGCCACAGTAAGCCCTACCAAACTAACGCCCAATATACCCAAAGCTATATAACCCTTATTCATAAAATAAATTAGAACAAGGAGGGTAAAAAAATTAGATTACTTCATAGAACCTTTTTTCGGCGAGTCTACTTATGTACATCCTATACTTTCTTTTTATCGTAACCACTCTACCGTTTAGCTCAAAATCCTCCAAACTGTTTAAGACTACAACCTTGTCATTTAGCATTAACGCCACTGATTTATTTTGACTTAACAGCTCTAGGGCTTTCTTCATGTCCATCTTCATCTTCATCAACCAGCTCTATACTTGGTATCACTAAACCTCTAAACTCAGCCTCAGTTATCTTTATCTTTCTACCTACTAACTGGTCACTATCCTTTATGCCCTTACTAACTAACCTTCTAATCGTTACCGCGTTTAGCCTCATCCTCATTATTGGGTAGTCCCCATCTATTATCTTAATTAACATTACTAGGCTTTCACCATACATCCCGTTCTCTGCCCTTACTTCTTGAACTACCGCGGTCTTACCTTTAAACTCATTTAGGTTTGACCTACTTATCCATTTGGATTCGAACTTTTTGAGTTCTACCACCCAAACCACCTAATTATAAAGTAGAAAAAGAAATATAAAAATTTTTCCCTTTCCAGAAACCCGAAATTTAAATTAGCCCTATAGTCTTGTAATGTTTCTCTACAGCCTCTCTAATCGTTATAACCTCCTCAGGAGTTGGGTCTCTAATGGTAAACTTCTTCAGATGTGACATTTTTATATAATATATCTCCTTGTTATTTAAGTTGACAAAAACTAGATAGTATGAATATACATCTATTAGTGCATAATAAACTCTCTCTGGTCTCTTTATTGCCATATTGAATACCTTAAACAAATTCTGTAGGAATACATCATACGGCTCAATCTCCTTATATTTAATATTTAGCTCTTTCCTCCTTAACTCTATCGCTGTATCTAAATCGGTGGGTTTTGGACTAAACTCTTCTGAACTCATGGCAATATAAAATAAGAAAAACCAATTTATAAATTTTTCTTAGCCCTGGAAAACGACCTAAAAAAACGTTACTTCTTATCGTTCATGATTACGTCACATTCGTTATTCCCGTAGTCACAGACAATCCTAAACCCATTCATAAAGAAGGTAGCACTATAATTCCCTAGAAATATAGCCTGGATGTGTTCTTTATTTATAATATAGGGATTTAGATATATGAAGTCTAGGCTATTAACCAATTGCTTTAATATGTCTTGTTTCTCCATTACTCCTCCTCCACCACAACCTTAATATATACAGTGGAGAACTTCACGCCGAATTTGGTTACCTTGAATTTCCTACCTGAAACAGGGATATAGACCTCATCCTTCATTTCTTATACCCCACTAAAGTTGTTATCCTTACTTTGTCTGGCTTTTCGAAACAGTATACTCTCATCATCCCATCCCTCATCTCTAGGGCATGGTATTCATCTATAAAGTTTAGCTCATCTGGGTTTACCTTTGACTTAGGGATTTCCTTTACTTTTACCTTAACCATTTGACCACCCCTATCTAAAGCATGGTCTTATAAACATGGGACACCTCACCGAAACTATCCCTCAACATTAATATCAATCTTAAAGAATATCAGTATAACGCCTAGAGACCATAGAAATGCTATTAATAATAGGTTACCATGGTGCAGTAATAGTTCTACCCCTTCTAGAACCGCATAGACTCCTATCGTGAATAGTAATAACCTAATTAGGGCTAAGGTGAATATGACTTTCCAGACCATATTAAGAAAACCTTTTCCAGCAATATAAGCTTTTCGGGCGTAGGGAAAAGCTGATATGAAAAGAGTGTATAAGTGGGGGAGAGTATATAGG
>Ga0208312_100010_pt1 | contig 19846 bp, 27 predicted proteins | sample BED_Mat_virus_9__FD_187140 | JGI IMG/M metagenome (GOLD analysis project Ga0208312, IMG submission 187140) | Extremophilic microbial mat communities from Yellowstone National Park, USA - BED_Mat_virus_9_15 (SPAdes) (version 2) | ecosystem: Environmental > Aquatic > Thermal springs > Hot (42-90C)... | reverse complement strand
ATTATAAACATAAAAAGGAAATTAAAGATTTTTAAACAAAAAGAAAAAATAACTTTAGTCAAAAAATATATTCTCTATGTCGTTACCGTCACTGCTATTAGAACCTGAGGAATATGACAATATTTCCCCTTTAGCCGTTTTCTTTTTGGCGACCTCACACCAATCACTAACGCAGTTATTTATAAGATATCTTAACGATGACCCACCCCAACGAGGTGGGTTTACGACAACTGTAACAATCTTACCAGAGTTCGGATCTTTCACTAGGACGTATATCTTTGCTCTAATCATAAGCAATCTAAACATTAAATTCTTTTTGTAAACAACCTCATTAAACACTGATAGATCAAAACTCCTTAAATTGCCTAACTCTAATTCTATCCTTTCTATTTCTTTTTCTATTTCCTCTATTTGATCGTGATTTTCTTTATTTTTGGGTGCTACTGTTTGCTTTGGGACTTTAACTTCTTCTTGTGGGTTTTGGGGTTGAGGAGCTGATAAAAAATTCCCCAGTTGGGGATTTGTTTTGCCCGAGGGTTTGACTTGCACATTTTTCACCCGCACTTATTATTGTCACGGTGGTATATAAACCTTTCGTTTTGATGGAGAGAATGAGCAACAGAAAGGATCAAGGCCTCATCAGCGGATCGGTTGTGGATCCACCCCGGGTGTGAGATCCCTTGGATCGGATTCCAGTGGTCCACACCACAAAGTTAAGAAAGAGAAGAAATAATAAATGAAATGTGAGAAAAATAGAGGATAAAAAAGAAGAAACAAATACATGAAAAAGAAATTAAAAAAGAAAAAATTATTTAAAAAATTATTGTAACTTTAGCGTTATTCTTAACCCACTTACCGTTTTTTGTGTAAATTGCCTCTCAAATAACTCAATATTTTCAATAATTAAGTTTTTATTAAGCTTAGCGTAATCCTTCCTTATTAACATTATTGAATCTAACAACACTGGAATAGCGTACCCCAGTCCACTTAGCGTAATTCTCTTGTTCAAGAGTAGCATTTGTTCAATTCGCAGCGCGACAACTGATGCCTTCATTTGTGATTTAACTATAAACTCTTGATCGTTATTTTGAATTGTTGAAAGTGTATTACTTTTATTATTATTTAGTTGAGGATTTATTTGGGGATTTAAATTATTTATTTGAGGTTGTTGAGGTTGACTATTTGCCTGTAGTAGTTGTTGCATTTGTTGCCTAGCATTAATAACTTTTTCCAAAAGTTGCTGTAAAGTAGTTATAACATCTTGGTCTAATTGGTTTTGTGGATTTGGTGGATTTGCAGTATTATTTTTTTGTGGAGGGTTTGTTTTTGTGGAAGGATTTGTTTTAACTTTTACTTCCAATTTTCCCACACCTCTGCTTTTACTTTTGTCAGAGGGGGTATTTAAAGTTTTCTTCAAAAAACTAGTAATGGAGGTTTAAACTTTTGAATTTACCCAAATTTGGAGCAGAAAAAGAAGAATAGATCCCACCCGGATGGAGATCCGGGACGTCGTAAAGGATAGATAAAGGATAGAAATAGAAATAAATGGAATGTGAGAAAAATTAAGCATAAAAATAACGTGAATTTAACGCGACATGTCGCGTCGCAAGTAGTTTATAACGTTGTTGATAACGCCGTCGTGGTAGTTGTCAACGTTTATTAAAAACATAACAAAGCGTTGTATAACGTAATTAGTTGCGTTGTATAGCTCATCGTTGTTATGTACGTCGTTCAGGTTAACGTTGTTTAGATCGTTTATTAAGCTGCGTAATTGCTGTAGTAGTTGTTCATCAACGTTGTTTTGTTGTTCAACGTCGGAATTATATTGTTGTTCGTCGTTGTTGTTATTCTGTTGTTCACCAACGTTGTTTTGTGTATCGTCGTTATTGTGTACATCATTGTTAACGTTCTGCTGCTCAACATCGTTATTTTCGTCGTGTTGTATAACGTTGTTAACGTTCATGTTAACGTTAGTTAACATAACGCGTTTCTTTTTAACGTTGTTTTCGTAGTACTCGTCGAGATCGAACGTCATCAACTCCTTTAAAACGTTGTTCATGTCGGCGTAGGTTTTTACCGTTTTTACGACGTACTTTAAAACGTCGATGTCGCGTTTAGTTGTTATTTGCGTTAGGAAGTCTTCTAAACGTTGTTCAGGATATAACGTTAACGTTTTTGTACCGTTTTTGAAGTCGTACGTCACGACTATTAACGCGTTGTCGTCTAGTTCTTTAATCTTGATCTTAACGTTTTTAGCTATGTCGTTGTCTGCGTCGCGTTGTTTAGAGCGTACATCTACGTCGTTTAATAAGTCGTCAAACCAGTCGCTCATCGTTTTTCACCACGATTAGTTATTGTTATTTTTACGTTGTTTATCGTTAACGTTCTGTCGTCGTTGTGTTTATTCACGTTGTTAACTGTCGTGTTCTCGTCTTCATCACGTTGTTGAATAAGTTTATTAAACAGTTGTTGAGCGTAGTTAACGTCGTAGCCGTGGTACCAAAACGTCAATTCGTTATACGTTACTTTAGTACCGTTGAGAGAACGTTGTGTTTCACGTTGTTCAGCGACTCCGACACGTTGCTGTTTGCAACACGTACATTTAAGTAATACTAAGTTGTTAACGTTGTTTATAACGTTCCATTGATGAAACGTTACGTTTAAAATTTTAAAAATACGTTTAGTCATCGTTCCTTACCTCATCGTTGTAGTTGTTAGAAGCGTGCATTAACGAAAAGTTCTCGAAGACGATTGTTGACGTGGATGAGTCGTAGTAGCCTACAATGTAGTGGTAATTGTTTAACAATAACGTGATTTGTTGAAGATAGAACGGTTGTAAATTCGTGCATATTGCGATCATGTCGTGTTTTAGCGTGGGTATAACGTTTTGTTCTAAGCGTCGTAATAGTTTTTGCATATAAGCGTAAGTTAAGCGTCCATGAACGTGTAGTATAGCGATTTTGTTGTTAACGTTTTCAACAAAGATCGTTACTGGTAAGTCGTTACTAACGTTGTTATGCTGCGTTGTTTTATTGGAAACGTTGTTAAGAGAAACGTTATTAGAAGAGGACGTTTTTATGGAAACGTTGTTAATTTTAATGACGTTACTCATCGTTAGCACCTATGTTTTTCAAGTCGTTGTCATCAAACGTTATCGATATGTCGTATAGTTTTTCGTGCTTGTCTTTCGTCATTACCGTTATGTTTATTGTCAACACATAGTTACCGTTGTTGTTATGTAGTTCAAACTCGTTTAGTACATAGTCGTATTTCTTACCGAAAAGTAAATTCGTCTTTTTGACGTTGTTTACAACGTCCATTATACTAATGTTCGTTATGTTATCGTTCTTAAGGGCGTTGAATACGTCGTTAGCTACGTCGTTCAGTTCAGCGTCCTTATCGTCCTTAAAAGCGTTGTTTAATAGTTGTAGTTCGTCGTCGTCGAACGTTATTGTTAATTCGTCGAATTTGAAGTTATCGTACGTCATCGGAATTACGTTCATTATGTTGTTGTTTAGATACGTTATTTTGAAAACGTAGTACTTACCGAAAATGACGTTGTTGATGAGTTTGCGTTGTTGAAGAGAGTCTTTAAGGTCGTTGATAATTAAACCGTTCTCCAGGTCGTTGTTAAATTTGCGTAATATATCTAACGTTTTTGGAACGTGATTAGAAGACGTTATTATGGAAACGTCTTTAACACTTACGTTGTTAGAAGACGTTTTTATAGAAACGTTGTTAAGAGAAACGTTGTTAGACGTAATTGGATAAGGTTGGAGCTTAGATAGCCCCAACCACGAGCTTATCTCGGGGGACTGGTAAAAATAGTCCCCCAATGTTAACCCACCCCGTCCGGGGTGGGTTTTTTTAAAGGATTTGTTTTCCTTCATTTCTTCCACCTGCGAAAATATACGCAGAAGGGGTATTTAAAGTTTTCTTTTAAGTTTGAATTTCTCCCAGATGAAAGAAATCCAAGTGGTTAAAAATTCGTATTGCGTCGTTGTTCACCACTGTGCGAAGTCGCCTACGCGATGTTTGTCGTACCAAAAGCGTTGTTTTTGTATGTTCTTAGCGAACTCTTTAAGTACCGTTATCATCTCTTTGTCATTGAACGTCCTCCCGAAGAACCCCTTAAAGTCGTCTTCATGGTAACGTTTAAAAGCTATACAGTTACCGTCTTGATCTTCTTTCAGACAACGTCCTACCCAGTCGTGATGTACGAAGTACTTATAACGTGTTTCAGAGCATATCCAGTAAACGCGATTAGTCCACGACAGTTCTATGGGCGTGTTTGCACCGTCGAAGTCGCCAACGTAGATGACGGGTAGTGACGACTGTACTATTCGGTGTATAGCGTCTTCGTGATCGATCCATTCAAAGTGTTTAGCCTTATCGTTGTAGTATTGTTGGATGTAACCGTTGGGCGCAATGTATATTTGAACGTCCTTTCTCTTCAAAGCTGCGTTAAAGAACGTGTCTAATTCGTCCATTAGCCAGCCCATTGAGCCGCTGTTGTCGAGTATTAAAACGACTTGTGACCTCGTTCTGTAGTAGTAGTAAGCGTTCAACGGTTTCCTTTCATACTGTCTCATCATGAGTTTCTTAACGTTTAGTACTAGCGTTGGGCCTGGTAATGACGTAGGTTGTTTTTCTTCGTCGCTTAGGTACTCTACCAGTCTGTAAAACGTTAAGTATAGCTGTCTTTCAACGTTGGGATCTTCGTTTATCTCGAACGCTTGCTGTGTGTTATATTGTGCTGTGTGTCGTTGTTCTTGTTCATCGTGTTCTTCTTGTTCATGGACTTCTTGTTCTTCACCGTCTTCTCGTCTTTGATGAACATCGTTTACAGAATCGTCTAAAGTTCGTTCTTCGTTCTGCAGTTGTTTAGTTTGTTGATTAGTTTCGTCTTCTGTCTGTTCTTCTGATCCGTTCTGGTCATCGTTTTGTTGTTCAGTCTGTTGATTTCGTTGTCCTGATTGCGTCTTACTATCGTTGTTCTGTTGACTTTCGTTCTGCTCATTGTTTTGTTGTGCAGTAGTCTGTTGACTTTGCTGACTGTTGTTATTAGTATCTTGTTGATCGTTGTTCTGTTGTTGTGCAATACTTTCGTTTTGCTGACTGCTCTGTTGTTCGTTGTTACCTTGTGATTGATTGTGTTGTTGTTCTGATACGTTCTGCTGATTTTCGTTTTGTGATTGATTGTTTTGTTGTTCTGACTGTTGAGCTCGTTGTTTTTGCTGATCGTTGTTATTTTGCTGTTGATTGTTGTTTTGTTGTTGTTCAGCAGTCTGTTGATTTTGCTCGTTTTGCTGTTGTGCAAAGCGTTGATCTTTCATACTTTGCGTTATTTCGTCACCGCCGTGAACGTCCTCTGACGTCTTTGTGGTGGGTTCTACTACGTCTTTCTCTTCACGTTCAGGATTATACTCGTTGTTCAAAATCCGTGGTTTAATAACTTTGATTCGCGTTTTAGATCACCTCTTCCTACTCTTCGTACATAGCGATTCAGCGTAATCCTTAAGTTCTTGCTCCATCTTCGAAAACGCGTTTATACCGTCTATTAAGTCGTATTCTCCAACGTATTTGTTAACGATTTTACGCACGTTGTCGACCACTTTAATGTTAATGTCTTTGTTAGTAAATATGCGTATGTTATTAAACTTGAACACGACGGTAGTGGGCCTTTCAACGTCAATGTAACTATCGTTTCTTACTTCAACGTAACATTCGTCGTTCAATGGACTTATCATGACGTTGTTTTCATCTCCAACAGTAATTTTAGCATGTAGTTTTATTAGATCGTTAGTGTCGTTGATGAAATTAATTAATCGTTCGTAGTTCTCACTTTTCCAGTACTCGCCCGTGATTATGCTGTTAACTTGATACGTTACATTTTCACGTAGAACGTGCCCGAGTATGTTCTCGAGTTGGTAGTGTCTCAACAAATGATCGATTAGATCGTTTTGGCGTGTCGCTACGCCGTCGCTAACTTTTTGGTTATTAACGTAGATTTTTACTTTATACAAATGCCCTTTGACGTTGTCTACTCGTAGTACAAAGTAAGTTTCCTTAACGTCGGGACTTTTGTGAATTGCAGTAATCGTGTTTTTACTGTAATACGTAAATTCCAAATCGTCATACAAGCCACGTACCATATCGATAACATCGTTGTGTCCCTTCGGTAGATAAACGTAGTCCTCAACGTATGCTTCAAACGTCATTTTTTCACCCGTTCTTCCGGGAAGCCTATATACTTCTTCTAACGTCAATGGCTTGTCAGACGTTAGTCTTAACGTGTCGTCAAGAACGACTTTGAACTTTCCTAATACGTCCGGTCTGTCGTCTGGTTGTGGTCGAAATATTTTGACTATTCGACTATATTCGTTGAATGTGTTCGTATTTATTGCTGCGTTGAAAGTACTTTCGGTCACGTCCTTAACCTCATCTACGGTGTTCACCGTTTGTGCGATTTTATCGACGGGTAGTTTTATCCGGGTTAATAATTGTTGTACAGTTGTCGTTTCTTGTTGTTGTGGTTGTGATTGCACTGTTATGTTATTAACCGTTCCTGCTATGGCGTCTCCAACGTCAGGTAATTCCGTCTGTTGTTGTATTACCTGTCTGTCAAGTCGTTTTATAGATTCGTTTAGTTTATACAAGTCCTCAACGTTCTTTACCACGAACGAGAGTAGTAGTTGATTGAAGTTAACGTCCGGCATAACCGTCATTGCGTGGCCTAGTTGTATAAGTTCTTGGATCGTTATCGGCTTAGTTAATTCCGTAGTTAAACCGGCGATGTATATAGTCGTCAACGTCTTGATGATCTTCTCGTCGTTGAAGTGTTTTCTCAGGAGTTTTTCAACGTCCTTAGGATCTGGTAGTTTGAAGTCGATGGTTATTACACGTCGTAATAACGGTTCCGAGAATTCCCTGTTGTTGTTTGACGTTATGAATACGATCAAGTTGTTTTTATCGCCTATGATAACGTCTTCTTTATCGTCGATCCTGAAGGAGACCCTGGCGTTTTGTAAATAGTCAAGTAATAAAGCGTCTGCTGAAGGCCTCGTCTTATCAAATTCGTCTATTGTAAGAACCGTGGTTTTTTCACGTGATTTCACTAATGCGTCTGGTAATGGGCCGTGTTGTATACGTACTCCTGACCTCGTTTGTTCAGACGGTATGTATTTGTATATTAACTCATCTTCAGTAACGTTTATTGTAGTTTGGATAAAGACGTAGTGGGCGTTGAAGTAATCAGCTACAATTTGCGTTATCATCGTTTTCCCTGCCCCTGGGGGGCCACGTAGTAACAACGCAGGTACCGTTTTTGAATTCCTTGCAGCGTTGATAGCAACGTAGATTAACTTGATAATATCGTCTTCTCCTACAACGTATTGAGAAACGTAGTTGTAGAAAGAGTTGAAGTCGTTCACTCGTGTTCCCTCCCTGCTAACGTTGTTAAAACGTAGATTGAGGACGTGAGTGGAGAACGTGAGATGCTAGAGGTTATTTTTTCCCTCAATTTTTTCACCTACGAAAAAGCAGTGGGAGGGGTTTAAAAAGCTTTCGGTGGGAGGACGTAGTTAGACTTCATACAGGACGTTTAGTCTTCAAATCGTATTCTACGCGGTATGGTTGGAATATGTAATTATACGCGTGTTTTATGGCCTCAATGTCTTTAGCTAATGATGTGTCATTATTGCCATAATATTTTTTAACTATGTCTTCCGCTTCACTAAAGTTGTATCCTGCAAAAAGTCTTTGTGATTTCAATTGTTTTACAATCTTTTCTACTTCGTAGTCATGTAGGTAATTGTGTGCTATCCTTGGTAGGTTTAAGTTGATCGCAACAGTGTAAATGTTCGCGACCTCTACGACTAGACGTTTAGCGTCTGAAAAATAATTAGTTGCAGCGACGTATTTAAGACCAGTAGCTGGTGTTATTCTGTATATAGCGTGATGGAAACCTAGTTTTGACAAATAAGCGTCTATCAAGGAAAATGATTTATCGAGAAAAGGGTAATAATGAGCTACATTATAAGTGCTTACGTCGTTTTTAGCGTAAATAAGGTTTTCAACGTATATGTAGGCGTCATCGGGTGAAACTTTGTTAGATTCGATATGATCTTGATATGAGTCAACATCGTATATCCTCCAGTCCTTCAATATAATGTGATATATGTACCACTCCGTTATATGGTCGAGTGTCGGTACTGCACGTACTAAATAGTTTGCAATTTCACGTCTTTCAACGATATCATCTCCGACGGATTCGATGTGTTGAAATTTTTCAAGTAATTCATTTACTTTCATTGTTAACCTCCTCGAATATATACCATCCTGGTTCAATATACATTTCTTTGATAACTATACCGTCGCGACGTCGTATACTAATCATCGTATCAGACGATATATTGACGAATAACGTATTTATGACGGTATTACCCCTTTCCGACAAAATTGGTTTGTACACCGTAACGCTACCTTTAATGACTCCTAGCACGTGAGTACCGTAATAATCCACCATTGATATCGGGACAGGTTTTTCGATCTGTCTCGTTTCGATCCATCCAAAACCGTTTGGATCAATGTCTGGTATTTTGTATATTTTAACACCGTCCATTTCGTCGAATAGCGGAAATACCCTAATCCCGCCTTTTATGAATTTATCATATGTTCTAAAACCGTAATTATCGTATACAACAAGTTGAGGCATTGTTAGTTCTTTGTTGCTTAATAAGAAGTCTTTAACGTATGATAAAAAGTAACCTTCGTTTCTTGACATCTTCCGTCTACTACTTACCCTAATAATCGGCAGTGTTGGTACGTAATATATGCCGTACACTATTTTGAGGTATGGATCACTATCCGTAATTTCAGCACAACCGTTAAACGTTAGTCCACTACGTGAAACGTAGTGCAAACAGTCGACGTATTTAGTCGTAAGAGCTATTTTTACACGATCGGGATAAAGAACGAATACTTTTGGTATTGGTCGTCTCCTTTTTTGCGTTTTAACTGTCATGTCAACATTTTCGAGGCATCTAAGTAGTTCATTAACCTTCATGATCCCAATCCTCATATATTTTGACGTATTGTTTTAATATAACGTATTTTTCAAACTCGAAAACTTTACATTCCTTACCGTTACCGTAGGTAACCATGACGTATTTGTTCGTATCGTTTTTGTAGACGTCCATACATTCCTGGACGTCTTTAGAGTGTACAAGCTCCTTCATTAAGGGTTCTACGACGAATACTTTACCCTTATACTTGACGTTGTCAATGAGTAGTTCTAGTAACCTCATCTTAAACGATTCTGGTAGTATCGAAATTATGTAGACTTTGTCGTATTTTTTAAGGAGCGGTTCAACGTAGTTCTCCATTAAGTATTCAGCCGTTGGTACGAAATGTTTTACGAATGAATGTGGATAGTTGATTATTATCTCACGTTCGGCTGGGATCGGGTCGTGCCTTGAAACCCATAGTATAAACTCCCCGTTGGTGAAGTTTGTCATTGACCTGACACCTCCTTTAGTATTTTCAGTGCTATTTTATCGTCTAAATCTTCCGCAGTTAGAACGACTCCGTCTACCCTCTTAGTTAGCTCAGTCAGGTTGTGGAACGACTCGTTCCCTATTAGCACCGATATTAGCTTATGCTGACCGTTTTTAATCGCGTCAGCTAAAGGTTCTATATCGAATTTGTCCTCACCGTCAGTTAGGGTTATTATTGTGAACTCTCTCTTATTGCGTAGGTCTTCGAGTGCTTTATTTAACGCACACGATATACACGTCCCGCCGTCTGCTTCAACTGAACCCAGTCGTGCTAAGTTCTCGATAGTTAGTTTGTCTATCACGTCATAGACGCCGCTGTCAAAGAACCTGAACTTGAACTTCAGCCTGCGTTGTTTAGCTAAAAGTCCTAAAGCGAACGCTATAGCCCTCGCGTTTACAATTTTCCCACCGCCCATGCTACCAGATTTGTCCAGCAAAACGTAGTACCCGTTGATGTTACTCTTCTTTGCATGGGTGATAAACGACCCGTTTAGCATCTTAATTTCCATTATTTCGTCGTCAACGAAGTTCCTAGGTATCTTGACCGCGTCTAAGATTGATGATGTGGTTTTATACGAGTTGTAAGTGCCGTGAGGTGACTCATTGAGTTTGTTGAACAGCTCAGTACCTTTCTTCACGATATTAAGTAGTACGTCCAAATCTACTTTAAGGTTAGTAACGGTGTCGATGAAACGTAATATACCAGGCTCTTCATCGTAAGTATTACTACCCTCCTCATCGTCTACAGTAAGCTTGTCTCCGTCCTTAGATAGCATCTGACGTATCATGTTGTTTTTCAACACGTTATTAACCACTCTACACTTTGAAGCGGCCTGCGATATTTTGTCCTCCATCGCATAGGATATTTGTCTTAGTTTCTGTTTATCATCAGTCTTTTCTAGTTCGTCAAGTAACTTCACTATGTGGTTATAAATTATTACGGTGTCGACGGAGCTTGTAAGTAAATCGTCAACGGTTGAAGAACGTAGATTTTCTAGCTCCATGTGACTGTTAATTAACGCAGTCCTTACGGTTTCTAATTTCGTGTCGTCGTTCTTGAACCTGAAGAAATATCGCGATAGGTACAGTGAAGCGAGTATATCACCGCTTACGATCTTATGTCTATCCGTTGGTTTTTTAATTAGTGCGTTAGTCATGATGATGAATTCCTTAAATAATTCGTCGTTTTCATGTGGGTTCTTTACGTTGAAATTAAGCAAGTTACTGTATAATTCCTCCTTGTCTTTCATCTTGTCTTTCATCGTGTTACACCCTTAGCAATTCGTTTACTATCCCGTCTGGTATATCGATATTATCGCACAAGTTCTTCACGTCGTTACTCTTAGCCGAGTATCTTTCGCATAGATCTTGTACTTTTATTAGTTCTTGTTTTAGGTTTGACAACGTAATGTACTTGTCTGCCCTGTTCTCTTTAGCGTTGCTTACCAATACATTAATAACGTTAATACGAGAGCGTATTTTATTAATTACAGAGGCTATCTCGTTTAATCCGTGTTTTAACGCGATAGTTTCGATTTCTTTTATCGAATCAGTGTATTTCATTGGGTCGTTAAGCGTGAATTTCATTGCGGTGATCAAGTCGTCTGATTCTATAGCGTTCTTCCCCTCAAGTAATGCGTTTGCTGCAGCTACGTAAACCGTCTTCTTCACACGTCTGTCTGAAATTGAGTAGTTCATCCCTCTCAGTTCTATTATAACGTCTAAGAATTTGTCGAGTAAAGCGTCGTCGATGTTCATAGCGGTTTTCCTAACTTCGCTTTGTAGGTTTATGATGTCATCATACGTTAGTATGGGTTCTGGTGTCTTTGAATCGTTTTTCACTATTTTCTTTAAATCGGGCTTGTGGACGTAATCAGGCTCCTTTACACGTATGGTTAATCTGTCGTTAAATGCAATTAGGTCATCGTCGTCATCGAACTCGTTAGAAGCGAAATACGTAGCTAATAGGTTAAGCTTAATCCCGAAAACTCGCTTGTTTAAGATTATGTCTAAAAGCATGTTTAATACGTCAGGCGAGGATTTGTACGGTTCATCGAACATAACGGTGTTTGCGTCTACAACACCACCGTGGTATACTAAGCGTCCTTTTTTGTACTCATTAACGTCAACTATCCCTAATATGTGGTCTGGTTCCGTATATTTGTTAAGCAAGATGTAATAGTAATTAACGTTCAACATCTTCGCTAATGTGTCTATCGTATACGTTTTTGCGATTCCTACACGTCCTAAGATAAGCGTAGGTTCGGACGACAGAAGACCAAGAAGTGCTGCACGTTTCATATCGTTGTGACCAAAAACGTAGTTATCTAAAGTTGACTTAACAATGGAGAATTTGTTCTCCATATTTTTTCACCTGCTGTATGTGGAGGAAGTCACCTCGCTTGTATAGTTTTCCATCCGTCCTTTGCCGTAAATACGTATAAATCTTCGTGATCCACGTATCTTCCATCATAGTCGTCGCCGTATTTGTGGAGGAGGACGACTATATTCGTTTTTGGTACGATGAGATAGACGTATTCGTTTGTTGTTGGATAATCATACACGTGATCCATAAGTATTTTCTCTATCTCGCCGTATAGTACCTTTATATCGCCGTGATCATTAAACGAAGGTCCTGGTCTCGACCATTCTGATAATCGTAAGTAATATTTAGCTTCGTCTGTGCCGTCATTTATAGCACGTTGTATAAGTTGTTTTATTTCGTCGTGTGTTAATTCTCTAAGATCTTCTCCTTCTTGGTGGCTCATTTTTCCACCAAGAGAGGATAATGAAAGGGGGTTTAAAAAGCTTTCGGTGGGAGGATGTGGGTAAATTCACGTGTTAAGTAGTCTGTAAGAGCGAATCGATGAGGGGAACCCTCGCCCTTTAGGGCGGGGAGGAAGTCAGACCTGGACCCTAAATCTCTAATTGCTCGACTAATTGCGCTAATTGCGGATTGTAGTCAAGTATACGTTGTAAGCTATTTTTAGCGTTCTCGTAATTGCTATATAAAATTTGCCTAAATATATCGCCGTCAATTGCCTCGATGTTCACTTCATTCCCGTCGACATATAATACAGAATACCCCGGTAAAGCGTTGATATACGGTAGTTTAATAACGACGAGTGGAGTAGAATATAACATGAACATGGTTACATCGAGCCTTCCGCCGAGTTTAGCATACAACTGAGCAGCGATGTCTATGTTGTTGTCAGTAGTAAGGATGTAATTAAACTCGTCATCGCTTGTAAACTTGTCTATGGATAGTTGGTATATTGTGAAACTTTTAATAATAGTGTACCCTAGAAGTGAATTATATATTGTTTGACGTAAATTTTCTTCGTCTCCTTGAAATAAAGGAAATATGTTTCCCGTTTCTAACAACAGAATTGCAATAACTCTTTTCCCATCACGATAGCACGGAGGTGATAAATAAAAAAACTCTCTTCTCTGTAATTGCCCACACATGTCGAACGTGTTAGACTGTATTTCCTTCTCTGAAATTATAATGGTGTGATCCTTTGTCAGCTCAATTAGTGAACTAACATACTCATCTATATTCATTTTTCTCACTCGGATGGGTGTTGTTCAATATGTGTAGTATGAAGTTGAGGATGAAGTCGTCATATTCTGCTGCGTCAATTAACTCCATTAGTGTCCCTATCATAACTTCATCTTCCGTGTATTCTTCTTGTATAGTTATTGTACCGTTGGTGAACGTGGCAAAAGATGGTATGACGCCGAGAATTGAAAGAAACGCTTCAATATCGTTTACATGGAAACACTGTTTGATCTCTCTGCTCAGGACGTCGAGGTTTAGGTCTTCGAAGAGTCTTAAAACGTTACGTTTAGGGACGATATTACGTTCCACCAGAATCGTAACTAATGGTGTTAGATCGTATGCATATACCTCATCATCAAGTTGTTTGTGTTTCTTAGCTAAATGTATCATTTCGTGGGCGAATATGCTTAAACCTGGTGGTTCATGTCTAAACCATACATAGTGTTTTCCGTTATCATGAAAAGCAAACCCCATGACCGTGTCACGCGGTATTATTTGTAATTCTTTTACATCGTAATCATCGAGAACGTAAATTTCGTCCAATGGGGGCATCCTGTTTTCTACGTTAACAATATCGTAAGCTTTAACGTATTCGTTCTTAAACCAACTAGTTTCGGTAAGTTTCCTCATATTCTGACCCCGCCCTGCTTGTCGTTCATCATTTTGTCCACCTCTTATCCTTGTGCTAAATAGTCTAATATCGTTTCACAAATTTTGTTATCTATGTCTTTTACGATTATGTTAGGCCCACATGATCCTCGTAATTGGCATACACACCCGTTGTAAACTAACTGTATGACAGGCTTCCCGAGAATTATATCCATGGCGAAACTTACTGGTTCTTCAGTCAATGAATCGAAACAAAGGTATATAGCAGCAGATTTTTTATGCATAACATCCTTGAAGTTGTCTTTAAGTTGTTGTGCTACATCGTCCATACGTTTTTCTAGTTCTGTGCATATATCTGCCGTATTTATCGGTGGAGTTTCGTTGTTGGTTTTACGTTTTTTGAAAAACGAAAAGAATTTAATAATTTTTTCCTTCATTTTTTCCACCCCGAAAATTATGCTTGTGTTAAATAGTCTAATATCGTTTCACATATCTCGCTATCTACGTCTTTTTCGCTCGTAGTAGATCCCCATGCTCCCTGTAATTTACACGCTCCCCTACTGTAAATTAAATATATGTTGGGCTCGCCGATAACTATACCGATGTCGAAGCCGACCGGTTCCTTACTTGGTAGATCGACGTAAAGTTGTACGTCAATGGCGTTATCTTCAAGGTGAGCTACCCCGCCCTTACGGACGGGGCTTCCTGCTTCATAGCCCCACCTTGCCCGTAGCCTTTCGCTACGGGTAGAGGGCAGAGCTCCACAGGCACTAAGGGTGGCTCCCACCCCGAGCACTGGTGTTAACGTGCTGTGTCCCCTTATGGGACTGTCGGATGGAGCAGAGGCGTACCACATAGACCCTCGCTCAGGCGTCTCGGTGACGCTTACTCCGTCAGTGACTGACATTAAGAGAAATTTTGACAAAGAGGTATTTAAACTTTCTGTAAGGGGGCTATCCATCCCCGCCTCAGAGAGGCGAGGTTTTTCGCCCCCTTTGAACCCCCAATTTTTATAATCCACGATATCCTCATGCTCTAAGTGATCCTTAAGGTCTTGTGCTATACCATCCATGTGTTTTTCTAGTTCTGTACGTATGTCTAACATTTTGCTGTCCTCAATCATAGGTACCACCTATTATACTTCCATTAAATCCGTGTATTGCTAGTACTACGTATTTCCCGTCTCTCTTCATATAGCCGACTGTTAGTTTTTTCATGTCCATGTTGTCAACAGTGTAGGTATATTCGTCCACGTAAACGTCCTTGTTAACTATGCTTTTACTACTATCGTATTTGCCTATTAAATCGTTAAATTGTTCTTCCGTAAATGGTATTTCGTCAAGTTCAACGTTAAATTGTTTAACGTAATCTTCTAAAAAAAGGTCGACTAACCACGTAATTATTTCCTTTACCTTTTCCCCACTTCTTACCACTGCCATCTTTCCACCTCGGGCTTTCAGCCCGAGAGGAGAGGGGGAAAGGGGGTTTAAAAAGCTTTCGATGGGCGGACGTAGTTTAAAGTTTTTAGATTAATTTTATCGGGAGTGGGGTGAGGTCAGAACTCGACCACAACTATTCCAAAGTTATATGGATCTATCTCCGCTTTAAGCAGTCTCCTGGCTTCCGCTAACCATTCACTGACACTTCCAAACCCACTCTGACCGAGGTATTCATTCAACGAGAAAAGTGTGAGAGGTTGCACTGCGACGACTCTTCCGGTAAACCTCTTATTCCCTGCTTTTACTGTAACTTTCTGACCTATCTCATAGTACCCTCCTCGGTGGAATCGGGTAATTATGGCTACTCTTTTAGCTCCGCTTAGAATGTATTTCTGTACTTGAGGTGCGTCAAAACTCATGGACATTAATAGAGTGTTCGAAAAAGATGTATATAAGCTTTACAAAGGGGGCTATCCATCCCTACTGAGGGGGACTTTCACCCCCTTAAACCCCCGAAAGGTTAATATCTAGGGTATATCATCAACTCGAATTATTAGTTTCTAATTTTTTGTGAAAGTGAACGACCCCGTCTTTTTCCTCTACGCTATAATACTGGCGGAAACGCTCGAGTTGCTGACCAGTGATGAATATGACGCGATGGGAATCGTGAAAGTGAGCTACGACGATTCTCATCCCACCACCAGCTCGTCCCAATACCTCACGATCTTCTCGCAATCCTCAACGTGATCCCTGATCCGCGACATTACGTCACCGATCACGCCCTTCACGCCCATGGTGTTGTTCAAGGCTTCGATCGCCTCCCGTGAGAATGGAAGATCAGGCACCCTCGTGCGTTCCCAGCAGACGTCGTAACGTCCACTTCCGTTCCAACTGTCTCGTAAAAAGTATGCTTCTATCTCTACGTTCTTTCGCAGCTTAGTAAGGACGATGTTGAGCTCCTCGTAATTTCCATAGCCCCTGTCGATGAGGGGTAAAAACTTGATGCGTAGATGCAGGCTGATCTTGCCCTTCTTCTCGAGGGAGACGCTGTAACGCGTCCTATCCTCCTTCACGAACTGAGTTAATTGGATAGGGTTGACCTGAATTTTCCCACCCCTGAGAGGGGTTAGGAAAAGGGGTATTTAAAGATTTCGCTGGGACGGTGTGGTTTTAATTTCATACTTTTGAGACGGTTTGAGATGGGGAGGGGAGAGAGAAGGGGAGAAGTTCGAAAAGAGATATTTAAGCAAAAGTTCGAAATAAGGAAAAGTGGAGACGTGGATTGAAACTGAGTGGATCCTGGGGTGCCTGCCGGCTTCATTGAATTTTCATGAATTTGTATCCAATCCTCAGTCCTTGGGCTTCATAAGGATGGTGTCATAGATACGTTCACATACCTCGTGATCTATGGGTTCCTCGTAGGTGGTGCTCCCCCATGTGCCTAATAGCCTACACACGCCATATCTGTAGATCAGAGATATATTGGGAATGGTGGAACCACCGTATGTTAATGCTATTTCGAAACCTACCAACTCGTTATCTTCTCTATATAATGTGACGTTGAACGCTCCATCCAGGATGGTACCTGCCTCATTGTCACGCAAATATTGCTTCAGGTACTCCAACTCGACATTCATTTTTCCTCCCGGGGAAGGTGGGGAGAGGGGGTTTAAAAAGGTTTCGCTGGAAGGATAGATGTGAACTACCCCGCCCTCACGGACGGGGACTTCCGCCCCCTTAACCCCCAGATAAAGTATATTAACTCATGACTAAACAATAGTCTTATGGAGGAGCATATCAGATATGTCATTGACGGCTACACTACACAGAGAGTCGAGGATATTAAAGATGGGTTAAGGTCCCATTTAACTAACTTAGATGATAATGTGAAGATAAGGAAGGTTGGTTATAAGGTTTCACTGTCTTTTAGAACTCCAGCTACCGCTAATATAATGCAATGCGAGGATATTGATGAGCTGTTATCAAAACTAGGAGTCATGGTGACGAGGATAATAGTTTCAAGGGTAGTAACTTATGAGTTCGAAGGAGCTATATCATCTGCGACAGGAGGTGGTATAGCCGGTGGAACAGCAGCTAAGAGACTTGATGTCGGTCTTCTTATAGCAGCTCTTTCTGGCGGAAAAACAGTTGAGAGAGGTGAGGGGATAATTCTTTCCTGTAAGAAAAGGGATGGGAAATGGATAAGAATTTAGGAAAAGAGAATAATGAGAAAATCTATAGATTTTCTCAAGAAGGAAAGGAACTTGGGATTAGTAACAACGTTTTAGCCTTCTCACTTCTTTCTGCTATTGAAGAGGCGAGTAACTATTTCACCGAGCTTTTGCTAAGCAAATGTGGGAATCCTACACTAATGAGAAATATTAGTGCTAGAATTTATAACGAACGTGTAATTAAATATGAGTTATTCCTAGCTATTTATTATGTAATGCAGAACTATGATGTTGAAACAATAATCGAGAGAGCAAGACTTTTATCCTCCAAATGGATGAATATACTCAATAACATTTCTAATATTGATGTGAAGAGTGAGGATCTGAATGAGATTGAAACTTATTATACTAATTATGACACGATGGAGAAAGTGATTTCAGAACTTAATAAGGATGAGAGTTGTGATATACTAAATACATTAGTTCAAATCTGACCTCCTCCCCGCTGGCGGGGGTTCCCCTCATCGGTTCGGGGCTACATCCCTGAGGGGCAGCCGAGGGGGTCGGAGACCCCTCCCGTTTACACTCGCGTTAACTCGACCACCACGATTTCGAAATTATACGGATCTATCGTCGCTTTATGAAGTCTCCTGGCTTCCGCCAACCATTCGCTGACACTACCAAACCCACTATAACTAAGATACTCATTCAACGAGAAAAGTGTGAGAGGTTTTGTCGCGACGACTCTTCCGGTAAACTTCTTATCTCCTACTTTTACGATGACCCTCTTACCCACCTTATAATACCCCTTAGTTCTGATTGTAGCTACTATCCTAGCCCCACTTAAAATGTATTTTTGTACGGTAGGCGAATTGAAAATCATGGACGGGTCACCTCATTCCTTATGAAAGGCTTTACTTCTATTCCTCCTGTGGCTAATCTCCATATGAAATCGTCAAGATACAGAAATCCGTATTCTCCAAGCTCTAGACATTTAAAATGTACTTCAGAACAATACCAAGGCTCTTTTATTATTACATCAAAATCACATATGTACCCCACGTAATCGTTATACAGTATAATTCTCAGCTTATGCAATTCCTCTTTTAGGGTGTTTAAATAATCCATTAAATCTCTCATTTCTTCCTGATCTAATTCCTCTTTATGTATTTTTTTCCAAATAATTCTCTGCAATAAATTCATGCGGGTCACCGCGTCTTATGAAGTCTCGCCCCTTCTAGGTTATGGAGCCTCATCCTTTAGTGCTGTGTACCTCAAATCTTCATAATCTAATCTATCTAAAACTTCTTCTCTATCCATTACAATATGATTATCTTTTTGCAATAACAGGAATTTTGCTCCCTTATCAACTTCTGCCAGATCAACATATGCATCACTATTTGTGGTGAACAGCATTGACTTTAATTTATTATCTCTTATATATTCTGTAAACCACTTAAGAAGTATTTGTAACCTTTTCGGGTGCAAGCTTAGTGTCTCGATATCATCTATTAGAAGTATATCTGGTTTGTAATAATATACCGACCACAGTAACTTTACCGTGTTACTAATGCCTCTCCCTAAATTATCCAAATATGTTACATTGTCACCGTTTTCATATAAGAAATCGTCAACCACGCGTATCACAGTACCATCGATGAGTCCTTTTATCATGTTATTGAACTTCATATTTTCGTCGTTAGGCTTAACGAATATACCATAATGTGGTTGGTGAACCATTGTCCGAAAGGTGTAAGGATATATTATCATTACCTTATACTTAGTACTACCTTTACAATCATAATAATGCGTTTCAAAAGCAAGTGGAACACTTGTTCTATCTGCTTTAGCATGTTCACATTTTACTTCTTCATCGTCGATATTAACTGAAAAGTTTTCATAATTAATGCTACCTTTTGTATTCAAAATTGTGGGAATATTATCCTCGTTCGTTAACGCTATTCTCTCCAAAAACGCGGTTTTGCCGACTCCGTTATCACCAAGTATAGCAACTGTAGATATATTTTCGAGTGATATGAAACGATTATCATAAACTACTGATAGTTTATTCAACACGAGCTTCTCCCCCCTTATCACATAGTGAGCTACCCCGCCCTTACGGACGGGGCTTCCTGCTTCAAAGCCGAGGCTTGCCCAAAGGGTAGAGGGCGAAGCTCCACAGGCACTAAGGGTGGCTCCCACCCCGAGCATGGATGCGAATCCATGGTGTCCCCTTATGGGACTGTTGAATGGAGCAGAGGCGTACCACATAGACCCTCGCTCAGGCGTCTCGGTGACGCTTGCTCCGTCAGTGACTGACATTAAGAGAAATTTTGACAAAGAGGTATTTAAACTTTCTACAAGGGGATCAGCGTGGATCTTGAAAATAGGTAATAACCTAAGGAGTCCTTTGAGGGCATAGGTGTCCTATCGGCAACTAGTGCGTGTAATAATGCTCCGCTTAGCTCAGATATATAAGGGAATACTTCTTTTTTCTTTATATATATC
>Ga0208312_100009_pt1 | contig 23022 bp, 24 predicted proteins | sample BED_Mat_virus_9__FD_187140 | JGI IMG/M metagenome (GOLD analysis project Ga0208312, IMG submission 187140) | Extremophilic microbial mat communities from Yellowstone National Park, USA - BED_Mat_virus_9_15 (SPAdes) (version 2) | ecosystem: Environmental > Aquatic > Thermal springs > Hot (42-90C)... | reverse complement strand
ATGTCCTCTCCACAAGTTAAATCAAATGTTAAATCAAATCCTAATTCTACAAATCAAACAAATGCTAGTCAAGCATTATCCTGGGAGGTTATATTAAAGTCTCCCAAGATTGAGAAACAACACATCGAGTATGCATTAAATCACATCGACACTGCACCAGTTATACCATATGAGTTTGTTTACAACAAAATCATTACTGATGTTAAAATCTTCCCTCCTACCTCGGTGGCAATTAGCGGGGTAGGAGGAGTAATTGGAGCAATTTTAGTTTTAAGACACACCACAACAGTAAAGTATTTTGTAACAACCCAAGAGGTATTAGACGCAGACGAAAAATCACCACTCTACTTATCTAAATATACTTTAGAGAGACTAAGTAAAATTATTGATGCTGAAGTTGTTGTGTTGAAACTGAACGAATTCGAGAAAATTAAATTGCTCCTCCAGCAAGGAGGAATATATATTTCTGGGCTACCATACGAGATTACTATTCAAATTGCTCAGTTAGCTGGTTTCGGAAGACTTTGGCATTATTCTCCAATCAATAAAAAGTTTTACGTGTTTTGAGGTGTCAAGAATGAGCGAACAACAGTTTCAACCAGAAGTAAAGAAATTCAGGTGGTTATTGGAACAAGGTTACATAAGTTCAAAGGAGCTAGAATTTTATAGTAATTTTTATGACATCGAGATGACAACAATAATAACTTTTGAAGGAAAGGAAATATTAACACCGCTGTTTATAATAGCAAAACCCACCCAATTTAATAACATAAAAAAGGAATTACCGCAAGCAGAAATAGCAGATCCATACAGCAAAAAATTCCCAGTGATTTCGCTAATAAGCCTCGAAAAGTTCATCAATTCTCTAGTTAATCTCAAAATTCAATATTACTTCTTTACAGTATTTCTACACAAGTCATACCACAATGCTCCACCACAAGTTCACTCTCTTTTACACGAACTTTTACAACTAGCAAACGCTTCAAACAAGTATGTAATAAAACCTTACGGCGTAATTCCTGTTGGATTGCCAGCAAGCAGTGATTTACAAAAAATTATTTGTCATTTTAAGAAAATGCTCGGCGAGGATAGCAATTGCAACGATGATAACTGGTGGAGGTACAACCTCTGGGGCAGAAGTACTATCAATACAATTGACAGAAGAATGATAGAGAGGCTGGCATTGAAATACAACGTGTCACCAATATGTGTCCATTATGTTTTAGCATATAACAAGAACCCATGCAACCTTTCATCAGATGTTATAAATAAAATCAAATCAGATCTCTCTTCTTCCTCTTCTTCTTAATTTTTTCACTCTCTCCTTATAACAAAATATTCATATTCCCCTTTCTCTCTCCTTTTATCTTCTTTGCGTCAATCGTTTCTATCCCCTCTTCTTCTTTCAGATATTCTAGCACTGCGTCACTGTCATCTACCACTATTACCTTATCTTGGTCATATTTTTCCCTGAGCCTCCTTACGACGTCCCTCTTAAACTCATGGTCTTTCCTGAAGTCCTTCTCTCCCCTCAACATGACTTCGTTCGGCTCTATCCCTATCGCAGACAGCTGTTTTAGAGTGGCTTCGCGTTGTTTTTCTGAACGCCCACTGACTACTGCTATTACTTCTGGTTCTTTCTCCTCAATCAGCTGTTTCACGAACTCGATAACCTCCCATTTAGGCTTGTCCAAATTCATGAACCTCGGCGATTGATAGCATTCCCAAAACACACGGTTGGGTGTCCAAGATAATGTTTTCTTGTCTCCTCTGGATATCTTCTCGCATTCGTACCACCTGGCAGAAGTATCGAAAAGCGTGCCGTCCATATCCAAGACCAACATCATTTTCCTCCACCTTCTTGTTTAAAACCTAGTATTGTTATTTCTCCATTCTCTTCTTTGAACTCTAGCTCCTTAGCTTTCCCCTCGACATTATATACGAGCCACAATACTTCGGCACCGTTTTCGTCTTTTCCCCATTTTAGTTTGCTACATTTCCCATCAAATTTAGTATTAAAGTAGTTTATCGCTTCCTGGTCGTTTTCTTCTTTTTGCAGTTTGTCTAACGTCGCTGGGTCAAACGGTTGGTCAAATAGGTAGATCTTCTTGTAGAGTTTTAGGATCGGCTCACCGTCTTTCCATTCCAGGATAACATTGTTTTTCACGTCATCAAAAACGAAATATATCCCGAATTTGAACCCGTTAAGGTTTGAAGTTGCCATTAGGTCGCGATGTTTCCTGATAAATTCGTTATCCACAACAGTAGAAATATTAATGGTGTTATGACCGTCAGATATGCTTATACATAATAAGTTTGCGTGGCTGACTTTGTCGGCTTTTACGTAGAAAGTGACGTATGTTACAGCAATGGTTGGTATAGTCGTGGGTATGTACCCGTGGACACGCACTATGAAAAACTTATCTATGCTGATTGACGAGCTTACCATGCTAAATACTTCACGCGATATTCTTTAAAAAAGCCGAGTTAGTTCTCAAACATATGTTTAAGAAACAATTCGTTATTTTTAAACCTTTTTGTGACAAGTTAAAGATATGAAACCCGAGTGTAAAGTTCTTTTAAAGGCATTCGAGAGCGTTTCTTCATATAAATATGATGAAGATTTTCCTGAAATGCTATCATATATGTACCTTTTGTTAAAGGGGTACTGGAGAGTAAACGATGACGGAGAGACCGAAGAAGTAAAAGCACCACCGTTCACTACTATATCCCTGCTAAATGCCATGAGGTCAATAGTGGAAAAAGTTAGGGACGGCACCACAATCGAAGAAATCGTAAACGAAAAGGAACTGTGCGGAGATGTTGAGGAGGTATGACAGCAACAAATTCAACCGTAATAAATGCGTTACCACCCTTTTTCTATACTCAGGTCTTTCTTATTGACGTCGCTGGTGGATTCATAATAATGACAATAATTGAGCTGTTTCTGCTAAGAAACAGTAGCCTGACCCATCTACGACTTGCTTTGCCGTTTCTAACATTTTCGATAGGTTTTACTCTTATATCGTTATATCTTTCTCCCTACATAACGTATAACCCAGTATACACTACACCGTTCAACGTGACGTACAGGATCACGCCCTATAGCACCGATGGTGCTGTACTCCTATACATCAGTATCGCAGTCCTTGCCATGGCTATAGCGTACTTTATTTACGCGTTTGCGGTCGACGTGTTGCACCTTTCCTTTGGCAGTAGTAGTAAAGATGATGGTTATTTCATACCTTAAGGGTGATGCCCATGTTATTGTTCAAGAAAAAAGCGTTGCCAAGCGTCTATAAGAACTACGACGCATTATTATTTTTGCCTCCAGCCTTAGTCAAAATTGATAAAAAAACAAGGATAATAGAAAAAAACGGTGTACATGTTGCTATAATGTATTCTGAAACTAACGGTATTTCCGTCATGTTAGATTTGCCGATTGATTTTCTGAAATTATACTATAAGATGACTACACAAGTAAACCAGGGGAACCCCAGTGACAGGATAGTCTATTTTGCAATAGTTTACATTTCTCCGCAAGCGTATGCAATAAAAAGGGCAAAAGTACAAAAAATGAATGCGAATACTAAAAAGAAGTTTTTCATTTTCCCAAGGTGGGTTTGGCTCAACCTAGAACGTTATAACGGTGCGTCGAATTATTTCGCCATAAATAAATTTGGAGACGAAGACCCTGCAAACTTCTCCTCAAAGGAATTTGATACATTCGGTGCCGTTGGGGTTACCTATAATAATTACTTTATTTTCGCCAGTGTTGCGAGGAAGGAGTACGTAGCTTCTATTAATAAACAAATATCCCTCGGTCTGGGGTTGGGGTTATAATGTCTCTCACATATTTACAATCACTCGTTGGGAAAAATGTGGTATTATTCAACTATCTACGTAATGTATTCAAAAATAAAATATACAAAATAGCCGAAAATGGGAATGAATACACTCTTTATATTGATATGGGGATACCTAGCAGGTTACAGCACAGGGTAGCACACCCCGGCATTTACTTTATCACAGACGTAATGATACAGGGTACTAACTATGTAATTTATCTGAAAAAGCAGGTCGACCTAAAGAAGTTTGCACTAGTAAGCTCGACAACAACTTCTGAATATTACGTATCTTCGTACCGTAAAACGCAGTATAAAACCGATGGAGGGTACATATTCGACGCTTTAGAATTCGATATAGGTGGGTTTAAGCACCTTACGTTTAACTATAATAAGTGTATTATAGCGAAAGTGAAAAAGAGTGGTTATAGGCGTATTGCGGTATGCTTAGGTGATAGTGTCCTTATACAGGATATAAACAATATTACGTGCAGTGGCCGTGATTGGTTTACGGTTGAGTAGGGTGATGGACAATGGTATATAGTAAAAAAGAAAACGAAGTCCCTACTCCTGAACAGTTTCAGTTCCTGGTCTACAAAGAGGTATGTATGGATAACAATAGTATGATATATCCTACTTTAGCTATAGAGAGGCTGAACACTGTAATGCTTACCTATTACAGCGACGAGATAGAAGAGCTATGGAGGGAATTAGTTCTCAAAAAATATGAGAACGCGACGTCTGAGGACGAACTAAGGCAGATATTGAAAATCGGTTGCGATATAATGTTCATCGTAATGAATGCGTCTGGTGACGATGTTAAGCCGTTGGTAACGAAAATACTAAACGGCACAAGGAAAAAACATCTGTTTTATGTTAACGAGGAGGCACTTGTGACTGAAAGTTCGTATCTCATAGACGTACTGACAAAATTCGTTAACCCCAACGGGTTTGACGTACTCACCGTGTTGAGCATACTAAAGGACGTACAAATTAGGACAGCTACTATGATTAGCAGTATTAAAGGTACGTCGTTATATCAGACACTTGTCAGCGAATTAGGAATAGATGAGAATGTCATTGAGAAAAAATGCACGGCGAAGTACTATAGAGAATGTGTAACAGAGAAGAAAACACAGTTATTAAAAGCATTGCAGTTCATCAGGATGAATATAAATATCCCACGTTAAAAAAGAATTTACCTTACATTGTGTTTTTGTTTAGTTTTTTGAGTAGTCTGTCTAAAAGACGTTTATCCACCATTAAGATGTCTGCAATGTCATCAATATATTCGTTCGCAATGTCCTCTAAATCAGTACGATCAAGTTCCACATCATCAACGTCAACGTCAACGTAATCTTTGTAGTCGTCACATATGATCCCTTCTAGTTTATCGCAATAACAATTGTCCTCTAATCTAGTATATTTTATGAACACTGGTACTTTCATTTAGCTCACCTCTGCGACTACGAGCTTGTCACCTTCTAATCTTGCCTTTATTGTGAACGTCGGCTCATTCTCACCATATACCTTAATCAGTAGTGTGCTGTCGTCAATGATGAAGTAGTCATACTTGTCCCATGTCCTCATGTGATCGTTTAGGAATGATTCTATTAGTTGTTCGATAACATCCCAGTCTAGCTTTAGCAGGCTTCTATTAGAATTGAAAATACTTCCCCATCCTTCTTGGTCTTGTGAAAATTCTTGAGACATGTTGCTCACACTATAATACTATCAAAACTAGTATATAAACCTCAAACAGCTGTTTGTGAGAGCGGAATACGGGTTCCACTCCTTAACCTCCATTTAAAACTACGGAGAAGATCGTAGTGTTTTGTGCATATATAACTAGAGTATTATCGCATATGTACGATTTTACTTCCCCACCGTCATGTACTACTATTATGCTTCCGTGTATCGGGTAGTATAATGTCTGTTCTATCAGTGCTGTCCCGTTTATCGTGATTTTTCCTTTTTGCACTGTCACATTCCCGTTATATAGTATCTGCCAACCGTATTCCGATATCCCATACGATGAGTTGTATATTACAGTAAAACTAGGATTTACGATCGGATATATCGTACCTGCAGGGGCAAACCCGCTTATAGATAAGACAGCAGTTTGAGTACTGTACAGGTAGAATGTAATTACATATGGTGAGTTTTGCGAAATGGCAACAGTAGGATCAGGTGCCGTAACGTTTACTATAACATATTCGTGCGGTTTTAGGATTATTATGTTTGGGTACCAACGATGACTGTTAATCACCGGCACCAATACATATGTTTTATTGGTAGGGTTTTGTATGCATATCGTTATCACGTTATACTTGTTTATTTCTCCTATATCGTAAAAATCCAATACTTTTGCGTGCAGTTGCGGGTGATAGAAAAAAATGGAAAACGTGAAAAGAGATGGTATTATAACTGCTAACATTAGTACGATTTCAAACTTTTGCATCTTCTGCCACCATCCATTCTGCATATTGTAACGCAAAATAAAATGTAAAATACGCTAAATCTCTAAAAGAGAATATCCATATCAACGCTGGGAGACCCCAAGCTAATTCTTTCTTATTATTATATAGTAGGATTAATGCGAAAAGAGACACCTCAAGTACGGTATACACGAATGAGGGGATAGGTAAACCGAAGGCTGTAAGGAGTGAAAACGAAACGCCCTGTTGTGCAACCGGTTGTGTAATAGTTATAACGGACGCAAGGTACTGCTTTGAAATGAAGGGTATTGATGAGAGCAGTAGTGGTAGCACAAATTCTGCTATCTTTCTAAGTTTCTGTCTTTCAAATTTAACTAGGAGAATAGCTATCAATATCGCAAACTGCTTTACGTCTGCAGAGATCCCTAGGAGCAAGTATCTTAACCTCTCATTAAATATCGCAAGGAACGCGATAGAATATGCGAGAAGGTTCAGTTCTTGCCCTGTCGCAAAGTCATACGAAAGTGCAGGAAATAGGAAAAAAGATGCGATGAAGACGTTTTCACGTCTTTTGAGGAAGGAATACGTAAAAGCTAAAACAGCTGTTATTACGTCTACTGTTTCAAGGTTATGAAAAACTGCAACGGCAATGAACGATAATGGTGGGTAAATATAGACTGACGGCAAAAATGAGTTTGACGTAGTGCCTGTCACAACGTTGTACGGGACGTGATATATTGAAAATGCTTTAGCCATTGAGTAAAGGTACGGGTTTTTCCCGTCTAGGAATAAGTGTGACGCGTATAATATTATTGCTTCTTCATCCGTTAGTATAGGTAACCCTGTCATTATATTCGCTACAGCTGTAATAGTCGCAATAGCAAAAGCTGAAGTGATGAGTATTCTTTGCCTTACGAAGATAGAGAGCATACCTAAAGCAACAACGAGGAATGCGGTAGGCAGTAAATACGGTTTTCCGTCACCTAAAAACGCTGATCCCATGCTAACTAAACCTAGCCCTGCCAAAAACCATGATATATTATCTTTCAATTTTTCTTCCATAACCGACCCCTGCTATAACCTATCTGTACTTATAGGAGTAATACCTAACGTCTGTGCTATTTCTAGTGGAGATAACATTTCTACTCTCATTTTCGATGTGCTTACTCCTGCAACTTCCATGATACTCCTTTCAAACGATAACAAAAGTAATATCACTAGTTTATGTGCCTCATTAAGCTTAGCTATTATATCATCATAATTCGCATCGCTTGATATCAAACTACGAAGCTCTGAAAACTTTTCAGACAATTCGTCAACGGCAAGACTTGAAAACCTATCCGTCAAAATCGATAATAAGATCTGGAAATTCTCATCTACGTTATATGGAGTGCCGTAGAACTGTAAAGACCCGCTCTTAAGGTCTTTCGTTAGAATTAGGACGTAATTGTTTATGATTTCTTGAATAGTTGTTACTTTGATGGCTTCCTTCTGTGTCACTTGCCTTGTCGGTATTATTGCCTTTTCCCTGATTGCCTGCCTGACCAGGTTTGGGTCAACTTTTACAATATTTCTCCTTCCAAGTGGAGATAACTGGGGTTGTTGTTGGGTTTGTTGTATTTGTGGAAATAGTGGCGTTGGTGGTGCAGGCGATGTCGGGGTTCCAGGTATTTCATAAGTGGGTTCCTGTTGCTGTTGTTGTTTTTTATTATTGGAGTTATTTAGGCTCATAATAATTTCTTGTACAGAAGTCATTTAAAAAGCGGGTTTTTAGGCTCAAACAGATGTTTGAGGAAAATTTTTAAGCTTCAGACGCTAGATGTTTTTATGCAATTACAAGAACAACAAGATAAGAACAGTGGAACTTTGTCGTCTTCTGTTGATGTTTCTACTATTGCAAGACGTTTGAAGGACGAGTTAGATAAATATGTTGTAGGAAATGAAGACGTCAAAACAGCTGTAATAACAGGACTCTTGACGGGGTTTCCTACCCTGCTCATAGGAGACCCAGGTACTGCAAAAACGTATACTATCGAGATCCTTTCGAAAATGATCGATGGGATTAAACCAGAAGAGCTTTTTATAGTACTCGCTCACGAGGCAATGACGCCAGAAGACATTTTTGGAAATACAAACCTAAAAAAATTGAGAGAGGAAGGAGTACTAGAGTATATTACTGAAGGCTTCTTGCCATCTGCAAAACTCGTTTTCATAGACGAGATTTTCAAGAGCAATAAAGTCCTTGCCGAATCGCTGTTCAGAGCGATCAACGAAAAGAAGTTTAGGAATGGAAGTAAAGAGATCTCGTTACCTTGGCTAGCGTTCTTTTCTGCGTCAAACGAAGTTAGAGTAAATACACAAGCGGACAGAGCGTTCCTCGATAGGTTCAAGATATTCGCTACAGTTCTTTCGCCTAACTTGGAAGACATACAAAACCTCCGCTCAGTTGCAGAAAGGTATTATAAAGTTCTTACGGCAACTAAGCCTACTTCAATCCCAACTGTAACGAGTTATGACGAAGTTAAAAAAATACAGGATAAAATCCTTTCAGATTACACGAAGTACGTGAAGCAGGATATTGTACTCGAAGCAGTGAAGCAGGGTAACCTCATCCTAGGTGCGATAGCACAGGCTTTACAAAACCCAAGAGCGTTTAGCGATTCCGGAATCGTAAGGTCGTATTTCCGTTCGATGGGTGGGTATCTGACAATCAGCGAGAGAAAATTCAAAAGCATAATGCAAGTCGCCAATGCACTACGCGAAATGTTCGGCAATTCAACAATTACACCAGTGCATACTGCGTTAGCGTTCTACCTTACAATTCCGTTCACACCAGAGCTGAAGAATATAATATCTCCTATAGTTTCGACATTGATCAAATCGTATTTCAACACAAGTGCATTTAATAATAATAATTCTTCTATTGATATTAATAGCTTGGTAGATAGTATTTCTCAAACAGTAAAGAATATCCTGGACGACAAAAACCTAAATAATTTGCTAAACAAAGCGTCTTCATACGCTGTAGACCTTATTGGTAGAACATTCCCAGCGTCGACGCCTGAATTGGCAAAATATAGAGGAACTCTTCTTATGAAATTTTCCGATGTGGTGACGAGTAATAATGATAATACACCACAAAAGCTGGCTAAATTCGCGGAAGCTGTAGGTATCCTGCACGACGTTGCAACAAAGTATGCCAATAATATTAAAATTAGGACTTTAGCACAGAAACTGCTCCAAAATATTGTATCTACTGTCTTCGATAAGATAGATGTAGATCGTATGAACCATGATGCGATGACTGAGCTTGACAAAGTTTATGACAAGATAAAAGCTGAAATTGAAAGTAAATATAACGAACTAATGAAACTAGGAGAGAACGATGAGTACAGTAAACTGATCGCAGGGATACGAAAATTCTTTCCACAATTTTCGGACGCGTTGCCAGGAGCAGTAGTAGACCAGGAGCAAAAAGAAGAAATAATGAAGCGTCTTGATGAAGCTGTAGGTGAGGCGAGGACTACAATACTAGATTATATAAACACATTAAGAAAAACTAAGAATGCACTTTCACAAATGACGAAGTGAGTGAATTATGCAAAGCTTCTTTAATAATAATCAAGACAATGAGGAAGAAAGACTAGAAGAACTAACAAACACTATTTTTGAAACACTGGTAAGAGATCTTGAATCTAATGAGTTTCGTTATCTTCCAATTCCACCCTGGCTTAGGGCTAGTTTAAGAGACACTGTATATAAACTTGTCAAGATAGCATCACAACAAAACAAACTTCTTTTGCAATTCCCAGCAATACTAGCTTATTTTGTTTATAATTTTTTGAAAAATATCGATTTAGATAGACTTAACTACATAAACGAAAAATTAGACGAACTTCAGCGTCTGATACAACGTAAAAACTTGCAAGGTTTATCCTTCAATACTATCAAACAGATGTTGCAACAGGAATTACAGGAGAAAAAATTCAGACCCAGACAAAAAGAGCAGAAGCAAAGCGGAAATAAACAAGGCGAAAAGAAGCAAGGAGGAGAAGAAGGACAGGAAAGTGAAGAAGAAGGAAACGAAGGAGAACAGAGCAATTCCCAAGAAGGACAGGAATCAGAAGGTGGGAATGAAGAGAGTCAAAACGAGGAAGAGAGTGGAGAACAAGGGCAAGAATTAGAAGGTGAAACAGGTAAAGAAGAAGGAGAACAAGGTGAAGAAGGTCAGGGAAGCGAAAAAGAAGGACAAAATAGTGAGGAACAAGAAGGACAAAGCGGTGAACAAGGAGAAGAACAGGGAAGCGAAAGCGGAGAAGAGAGTGGAGAACAACAAGAACAAGAATTAGGAGAAGAAGGGCAGGAAAGTGAAAACGAAGGAGAAAATGTGACTCAAGAGAGTGAAGGACAAGAAGGAGAGGAATCAGAATGGGAAAGTGAAAACGAAGGTCAAAGTGGTGAACAAGGACAAGAAAGCCAGGAGGGTACTGAGCAGGAACAAAGCGGAAATGAAGGACAAGAAGGAGAAGAGGGTCAAAGTGGAGAGGAACAAGGTGAAGGCGTAGAAGAAGGAGGAGAACAAGGAGGAGAGGAATCAGGAGAAGGAGAGGAAAGTGAGGGGAGCCAAAGTGGTGAAGAAGGAGAACAAGGAGAGGAATCAGAAGGTGAAGAGGGAGAAGAACAAAGTGGAGAAGAAGGCAACCAAGGTCAAAATGGCGAAGAGAGCCAAGGAGAATTAGGAGAAAGCGAGCAGGAAAACGGTGAGGAACAAGGAGAAGAAGGTGAAGGAGGAGAAAGTGGTGAAGAAGGCGGTGAACAAGGAGGAGGAGAATCAGAAGGAGGATCACAGGGAGGAGAACAGCAAGGAGGAGAAGAAAGCGAAGAAGGTCAAAGTGGTGAACAAGGACAAGAATCAGAAGGTGGGGAAGGACAAGAAATCGAAGATATTACAGAAGACCTCGAAAATGACATTAATGAAGAATCAGAGATTTTAGATGAATTAGAAGAAAGCCTTCAAAAGTCGTTATCAGTGTTATCTATTGGGGAAGGCTCAGGAGGAGGAGTATTAAAGGATGTCAATCCTAGAGTTTTGGAACTGCTAGATAGGGCTAACAGGATTATGGCTTTAGCTAACCAAGTTGATTTACAGTACGCTAACAGAGGCGTTAAAGATCAGGGTGGAGTAATGAAGGGGATAACGACTGGAAATAATGTCAAACATATGTTTAAGAGCCAACTAATATTACCAGACGAGATTTTCCTCGAGCGGTACACTAACAGAGCCTTACTGCAAAGAGCGGTAGAAAATGAGGGCGTTGGGGACTTATATTTCATGATAGACAAAAGCGGGTCTATGATAAGTGAAATGCCGAACGGGTACACAGCGTTGGAAAACGTTTCTGCAGTAGCCTTAGCTTCTGCTATGGAAGCGGAAAAGAATAATAAGAAGGTGTTTGTGCAATACTTCGATGATTCAGCAACCGAGCCTCTAGACGTTAACAACGTTTTCGAACTAGCTCAGATTGCACCTGGAGGAGGAACGGACATGATGGTGGCACTAAAACGTTTCATGGACTATTATAATAACTATCCAGGACTAAAGGACGTAAAACAGATCTTCATACTGTCTGATTTTGAGACGAATTATGATAAACAAACTCTCCAGGATTTCAAGAACTTTGCAAGAAATAACGACTTAGTAGTTACGTGTATACATGTATATAATGGCGAAGTGCCTGATGAAATGCAACACATAATAGACGAAATCTGCGACGAATATTACAAATTTAATAAGTACGATGCAAGTGAATTATTTTCAGCAGTGTATTCAAAGGTTTAAGCTCTCTTTTTCTACACTGATATAGCTCTTTTTATAAGTTATAACCCAAGTTAAAATTATGAAATATTATGTAGTTAATACGAGGGTGTATTTACCAGAGCCTGTAGCAGAATATTTTGCAAACTGCTTTTCACTGAAATTGCCGAACAAGTATTATGAGGTTAGTAATGTAATAACATTCAAAGATGAGGAGAACAAGGTAAGCATCAACGTGCCAGCAGACCAAGTTGGGAGCGTTACAGACGCATTACTGGCGTCTGCGTTAGATTTTTATATAGCACTAGCCGTTTGCACCGACGATAATATTTTACTATATCGTATGATTAGAAAGGCTAGAGCGAAAGTGAAGGAAATGCTAAAAATAGATAATATAAACCTCGACCCCGAGTTCCCAATTTGTCTGAAAGGTGGTAAATAATGCCAACTGAACTCACGCCTGCAGACGTGATTTCGTTAATATCTGAAGCCCTAGGAGAAAAAGATGAGGAGGGCGAACCAGAGACCTTGCTGAAATTATTACTACGCGACGATTTGCCTAAACAAACTAGGCTAATTATCCTCAACTGTATCGTGAAAAACTGCGGGTTGCAGAAAAGTTTGTCCGTCCTAGACCCATTCGTCCCACTAGACGAAATAGAATCATTAGAGACGCTAAAGATCGATGGGACGAAAGTACTTGCATGCATTAATTACACAAAAGTTAGGGACTGTTACCTGATAATTTTAGCGAATAGGCAGTTTCACATCAAAAGAGTAACTAATCCTAACGAACTATTACAGAAGATGAAGCAAGGAGGAGGAAAGAAACAAAACAAGGATCTTATTTTAAGTAAGCTCAGCGGTGAGGATATATGATATGCGAAGTCGTTGCCAGTTCGTTCAAGCCAAGAGACGGTGACGTGGTGAACGCTGACATAACAAACATACGTTTTGCATACCCACCAGGCTGTATCTTCTCCTCTCAGTACACGCAATTCATCCACGTAGATTACCCCTTGCCGAAGATAAGCCGTCTAAAATTCAAGAGAGAGAATGGGGAAGAAGTGAAGGACGACAATTACGTAGTAATAGATATGGGAGAGGACTTTTTGGTTTTACCAATAGAAGTATGGAATAAGCTGAAGGAGCTTATATCCACGTACTTGAGTGAAGGGACTTTGCACGGAGGTATACTATTGTACGGAGTCCCTGGTACCGGTAAATCGTTCATTGCAACAAAACTGCTTACAAGGATTCTTGGTTTGAAAGCAATCGTTAAGCAACCTACTGATTTCCTGACGAAATACGTGGGCGAACCTTACCAATTGCTAAACGATTTCATAAACAAACAGCTGTTTTCAGACAAACCTTCCATCATAGTGTTTGACGAGGGAGAAAGGTTTCTGTTGAAGAGAGGTGGAGGGAGTGGCGAAGCTGAAAAATTGGTAGAGGACAACATGAAGAATATATTATTAGAAAAATTGCAGGAATTTGCGGATTCGCAATATCCTTCGATTCTCGCATTAACCACAAACGCTTCAATAAACGATATGGACGACGCAATGCTGAGGAGGTTTCCGTGGAAAGTTTATTTCCCTCCTTATTCGCACACCGTTTACGAGTATATAGCAAGGAGAATAACTACACAAAGGACTTTCAAAATTGAGGATAAGGAATACGATGTACAGAAATTATCGTTTTATGCATCTGCTACCGGCATTTCTGTAGCTGAGTTCAGGACTATAATACAGACTGGGACTATCTCTTTCCTCAGGTCAAAAAGTAACTTCCCTAGGAGACTCGTACCATTCGAATTACAAGATAAGGAAAGTATTTTAGATATAACGAAATTGCCCCAACTCAGGCGTTTTGATATCAAAAATAAGAACGTAAAAATGTTATGCGAAGGGGCATTATATACCATGACTGCAGTAGTAGCAAGCTATTTTCTTACAATCGAGAATAGACCAGTTTACCTTATAGATTTACAAGAGTCCACTTCGCTCAGGTACGGAAGTGACGATATCATAACATTACTCAAGCAGGAAAACAAACCCGTCGGTATAATTCACATGCATTCCAACCTCAACATCAACAAACAGCTGTTAATAGAGCGTCTACTCGAAGAGGATAACGTTAGTTTTGTGGTGATAACAAGTTTTGATAGTTCATCATTACAAGTACAAACATTGAAGCTTCTACCTAGGGTTGACATAACGCAATTACCTGCAACTGACACAGACATTTTGAAAAAAATAATATACACGGTAGACACATTTTACGGACTTAAGTTGGACATGCAAAAAACTATGAACGAACTGTACAAAGAGATGGATTTTAGAAAAGCTATGGACGTGCTGGAGAAAATGATTGTCATGGCAATCTAAGCGACTCAATAAGCACTTTCTCCTTTTTTATTAACCCTTATTCGTCTATTTTTTCTCATGAACAAGTATTTTGCACTCGGAATACTATTCTTCTCTATTTATAACGTTATTTTCTTCCTATTCTTTTTCCACGTCTTGTCATTTTGCAAAGAAGGCATAATTGCTACTGGTATATTAGGTGGAATAGGTGCCTCTTCGGCTATAGCTGGTTTAGCTTTTCTAATGCTAGGGCTAGGCACTTCTGACAACTAATGACATAACTTTTTAAACAGCTGTTTGAGAGAGATATAATATGAGTGAAAATAGCAACAGCAATAAGAAGCTCCCCTCATTCGAGACGTATGCAGAAGCGATAATGAGAATACTAAACTTAATAAATGTAATTGACCAACTTTCGCAATATTACAACCTAAACCAAATCTCTACACAGTACCTTAACGAGCCATTTACGCCCATTTCACCTAAAACAGTTGCAAATTATTTTGGAGTTCAGTACAACAAAATACCAAACCTAGTTCAGCAAACTCAGTATAATCCTGTGGTATTGGTGACTAAGGCAAACCAAATTGCAGAACAAATTGCACAGCAACCAGATGTATTAAATTCTCTGGCGTCCATGTATGGCGTCGCACCAGGGATAATAAAATCGTTACAGGTATATCTACAGCTGGCACAAGTTTTGCCAAAAATAGTTATTAACCAGTCCGTTCAAGTCACCACTAATCAACAAAATCAACAATATACTGCGTCACCTAACGTGTTAGAAAACTACTGAACTACCAGTCCTCACGGCTGACTTCCGTCCCCTTAACCACCCAGAAATTTAAATCTGCAAAACATATGTTTTAATGATGTATGATGAGAGTTATCAGAAGAAAGACCATATTTCTAATCCTGCTATATTTAGTTTTCTTTATCTTACCGTTTTTCCTGTTAACAACAACAAAAGCTAGTCTTATCCAGGAAGAAGTACCTATATCAGTTAACGTAAACGCAAACATTTCACAAGGGCTAATTTACATTGCTCCACTCCCGCAACAAACCCAAGTGTTCGGTCAAAATTACTACGTATCGAACTCCCTGGGTTATTATGAATATTCATATTTGTTCTCAGAAACACCACCGTTGCTTGTGTGGTACGAGCCATCTCCTTCATCGCAAACTTATTATTTCGTTTATGGAGGAAACACTCAAGCTAGTGCCGTGACGACGGGTGTGTTTAGTTTTTACACTCAGTTCTATTATCTCAACACATCTATCTTCAATGTATCAGACGTTTCACTGCTTGGTGGGTCATTGATACTAAACGGGCAAAATAGCCTTGTAACTTTTACAACGACGGCGTTGCGTTATACATCTGCAGTTATACTTTACAACTTTCAATCTCCAGCTGTTGTAACGCTACATGAATTGACATATGCTGGCTCAATTCCTCCAGGTAGCATAGTTACGCTAAGCCTTTTCACATATTCCGACTTACAGACAATTCCTTCGTATACAGCGTTTCCTTTCGGGTCTACGACCTGGGTTATAGCTTCCGACGATTACGTTAAAAGTTCGCAATTCACAATTTCAAATTCACAATTTATATACAACGCCCAGGTAGCAGGCACGCCGAACGAAGAAGTTACCCAAGTCGCTTTGCCAAAATCATCTATATACGGATTGGTGTTTGGGTCGTCAATGCTTTTACAGTACCCTTCTACTAAATATTTAGCACCGCAAACTGTAGCCCCACCATCCATTACGTTTAACGGTACTTTTGCGGTATCTCAAAGTGCATTATTCAGTACTAATTCAGTACTGTTAGAAAACCCAGTATACTTCTTTGACCCAACATTACTTAACGGTTCTAATATCCTGGTGTATAACGATAGCAAATGGTACTCCTTACCAGTGCAAGCCAGCAATCTGAGACTCGACCAAAACCATATTGTCATGTATATTTTACCTTATAACTCGTCTTCCAATTGCATTTTCTTCGAAGATATACCAGTAGGTAGTGTGATTTCAGTTAAGTATGCAAACGGCACTACATATTCTGTTACTGCGAGCGGAAAGACGGTAAACACGGTAGGAGGCGTGAGTTTAGTTGATCTGAAAGTTTACGGACGGAATGTGGTAGGGATATCGATCAAGCCATCGTTAGTGAACACACAAATCAATTACAATATGCTGGTTGGGTTTTCTGACTTTCTACACAAAGCTGGGCTGATAGTAAATACGACAGGGGTATACGTGTACAACTCTCAAACAGCTGTTACAAAGCTGGTAAATAATCCGCAATTTCCAGCTGATGTTGGAGTTGGCTATGCGGACATAGGCAATACATTCTATCTCATAGGTTTTTATTATTCCTCAGGGTCTTTTTACACGTTCATAACACCTATGCCAAACCCAGTCGCGTCAACTGGTATAGTTCCTTATATTAATTATAATGGCACAATACCGCTATCTGTATCAAGTATCGGTATAACACTGTCTTCCGGTCTATATTATGAAGTTACAGGTATCATATCAATTGCAACAGGTTCGCCTACACCATTACAGTCTTCCGTGCTTAGTTTGACGACAGCCCCGGGAGACGCAATAGTCAATAACAATAATGCAATCTACCAAACTAAGCTATCAAATTCGTCGTCGTCTCTTACACTAATAGGCTTCACTGGGTATAACCTTGTTGTTCAGTACGGGAGCATAGAATCACAACTTATCATATCCAGTAACTATTACCCAACAAACTTGCCAACAAACTTACAAGTAGTTGTTACAGTATCGGAATCCACTAGGACGATAACAATTTCCACATCACCGCTACCAGTCAAACCAGTCCAGGTCGCATCATTGAATATTACTAATGCAACCACTGTTGTAAAATATAACGGCAATAGCGGAGCTTCATTTATAACTAATATACATTCAGTAAATAACCAACTAATAGGAATTATAACATACTATGGATTTCTAGCAATAGCCGTAGCATCTTATCGTTATTCTTCTCAACTGTGGTCTTCAACATTGTTTCTTAGTTTCGCTACACTCTCTATGGGTCTGCTCTTTGCTAACTATATAGTACTACCCTTCAGTATCGGTGCCGTAATATTAGGCTTCATATTCAAAAGGCTAAACCTCTGACGGGTGGTCTGACAACCACCCAAGCAACCACCCAAGAGGAGAAAAAACTTATATTCATCTCAAACATATGTTTTAGTGAATAGGGTAGAACAAATGACTGAAGTATACCTATTAAATCTATACCCAGGGACGGTAACGGTAAGAGTAGTGGAATATGCAAAAGAATACGAAGGTACAAAAGAATCTGGGATAACTACACCGCAAGCATTTCAATTAAAACTGTCAGAACACCAAATTGTCAACCTACTCAACACTAATTTTATACCGACTTCTCTAGAATACAAGGCGGTTTATCCACGTATGAAGTTTCCACATTTTTCTAATTATATAGGTATCATGGTTGAGGCTCAGGGGAGGGAAGCTATAAGTACTGTGCATGTACCATCATCAGTTCCATTTTTTACTATTTATATTACTCAAGGATCTGACGGTTATCCACAAATTCAGACTAGCAATTCACCACCCCAAGTTGTACTAAATGAAATAGCAAGAACTAGTTCCACAACATCATCTCAGAGTTCTACGACGTCATCAACTAGTTCTACAACATCATCTAGTGCTACACAGAGTTCTACACCACCAACCACAACAACAACGCCATTGTCTAGTACTACTAGTTCCTCTTCCAGTTCTACAAGTTCTCTAATAGACGAATTATTTAATATAATAGACTTACCAACATTTCAAAATTATATTGATTACGCATACCTGGAAATCTCGTACTTGCTTAAGGGAAGTGGTTCTATTGCAAATCTCAGATCATATCTTCAACAAATATATGACGGCTTGCAGAAAGCAATAAACTTCCAAAACCAGGCTGGAGTTCATTTCGCAATTGTAGATGTATGGTGCCAAATTTATAAAAATCTTAAAACAATATGTGAAGAATTAAGTAATGGAACGCTAACTGTAAGTAGCTTACAAAGCCTAAGAATGCCATCTGACATTTATGCTAATGCGTCATCATCTTACGAACGTGCTATAGCACAACAATGTGTAGATGATTATTGTAAAAATCTGAACTACTTCATTTCCCTTTTAAGTTCAACACAGAGTTCTACGACGTCGTCAACTAGTTCCACAACGACACCACCCAACCCTACTAGTTCCTCTTCCAGTTCTGCAACATCGTCTAGTGGCACTACGGTGTCGTCTTCATCTCCTACTACAATATCTCAGGGTCAGATATTAGCTCAGATACAGGCAGGTGACATAAATTCGCTTCAATCAGAAATGTCAGAATTACCCTCGAATATGGTTCCAGTAGTTAGTGCTGTTATTCAATTGTACCAAACATATGACATACCCGATGGAACTCCATTATCTACTGCAGTTGAACGTTTACTTAGTGATATTAGGGACGCATATTATAAAATAAGTAACCATAAGCAGGAACTAGTAAACACGCAACAATTATCAAAGCTACTGCAAATATATAAAACTCTTGCTAGTAATGGCTTAGCACCTGCAAGCGAAAGTGCGTCGAAATTAAGTAAACTGGTGCAAACTTCAGGAGTTATGCCAGCTCTACCAGCTGTTTTAGGTCAATCTTATCCTGGCAGTGTGTATAACAATAATGTAAATAGCAATTTAGTCTAGCAGAAACATAAAATTCACTTTATCGGAAACTGCTGTTAGGGACTAAAGATAATTTTTTCCTTTTCGAATAATTCCCTTATCTTTCTAGCTTCTTCTTCGTTTCTTTCTCCACCAGAATAAAGTAACGGTACGGCTATAGGTTCTTTCGTCAACCCTAACACATTAGCAAACTGTGTTATAATTTCCTTTAATATAGATATCTTTAACATGTTAATTTCCTGCTCAACTCCGAACGCCGTAGGTCGAAGTTCTAATTGTAAAATGTCATCTATGTTTGAATTGATAATATCATTAACCTTTACCAACAGTTCCCTAGTGTTCTTTACATCTCCAAGGTCAAACCCAAGCTTTATGTAATTCTGAAGTACAGTCTCAGCTACTCGTTTCAACTCATTAAAAATTATATTATTCTCAGCAACATCAAGTTCGCTAACTTGTTGTTCCAGAAACGTGGTGAGGTCAGCAAACGCATACAAAATAGAATTCGCATCGTTATACGAAAGAATAGAACCTAGTTTTTCTGAAAGTTTCATATAATGTACTTTGAAAATTAAGGTTTAAAAAAGGAAGTTGACTTATGCGTTAACCACCTGTTCTGCGCTCATGGATGATAATAAGTTGTATGCTTCTTGCACTACAGGCATATATTGCTGTTGCACTTCTGGTGGGATTTCGACGTCCTGGAACCCCATACCTCTCTTCTTCAACCCTGCATTTTCTACTGCAGTCCTTATTGCTTCTACTACTTTATGAAGAATTGCTTTTACTTGTGGGTATCCATCCCTAGTCGCGTTAGCCTCTATTCCAGCGATCTTTAACGTTATTGTTGGGTATTTTGTTATTTTCCCGTCTAGTATTGCTTTTAATAGGTCTCTTGCCCCACCTATCACATCTTCTTTTCTTGGGAAATATTCATCCACCATTTTTCCTCTCAAACATATGTTTGAGCTGGTGGTTAAAAAACTTTTCGGGTGCATTTCTAAGCATTTGGCACGTTGAATAGGGACAGTTTCAGCCCAACCAGTTAGACAGAAATGGCTAACTCTGGGCATTCGTGACACGCAATGCCCAAATAGAGTAAATCAACGCAACGACTGCAAGCACAACCGTCAGTAGCACTATAGACATCGGGAAACCTATGGCAAGGAGGAAAGGTGCTACTGCAGTAATGTAAACAACAGACCCCAGTGCCATACTGTTAGGTATTGTCCTGAACACGAAGCCGATGAAGAACGATACAAAGAACAGTGTAAGAATCGCAGTAGCTCCTAGGAAAGGTGAATTCGCAATAGCATTAGTCAGGGAAGCAACATTAAACCGCTGATAAGTGAGGGGTATGGTAACAGTAGAATTCGTAGTCTTTACTGTAACATTTCCAGTAGTCATTGGTAATATTACCGTAGTTGGAGATGTAACACTTTCAGACAGTAATACTGTGCCGTTAGATGCAGTAAATGTGACGTTCACATTAACGTTTGTCGGCGACGAAAGCACCAACTCAGGTCTATTTACAGAGTAATTATAAACCAAGTATGCCGTCACACTGCTGTTTACAGACGAAATTGAATAATGAACCAACCAAGGTGCTGTAAGATAAACACTACCATTGATTACGACACTGGCTTGATTAGGGTTAATGGTGGTAGTCGTTGTAGTTATGTTGATAGGTGTTGTGGTAGATGACGACGATGATACGTTAGAAGATGATACCAAAATCGGTGGCGGTGATGATACGTTAGAAGATGATACCAGGTTAGGTTGATAATTGGCGTAGAACGTCACTTTTTCAGATTTAGGGAGTATCACTACGCCACCAGTGAGGGACTGATAACTCTGTTCTGGTACTCCGAAAGGAGAAATTACGAATGACTGAGATGCGGAAATTACTGTAAAAGTTAGTGTCTGTGCGTTATATGTTACGGATATAGGAGACGAGGACACTGCAAGGACTGGGACGTTATACGTTACATTATAAAACGCGAAAGACGCACCTATGATACCATTAGTGCCTGGAACTATGAGGTAGTTTTCGCCGTCAACCAGCTGTGTGTTTTGGACTGTGATCGAAGTGTTTGTGATAGTGTAGGAGAGAGAGAACGGCGAATAGAAGTTAAATGATGTGACGCCTGAGGAAGAGACTAAAGGAATTGAGTTGACGCCGAAGTAGGAAACAAACGTATAAGATCCAGGGATTCCCAATCTAATTGCAAAAATTCCTATATCTTGCCATGGCATTGGTAGAATTTTATTCATAGTGTATAAAGTAGAATTAATGTAGATTGATTGCAAATCAACATATCCGTTACTGGATTCTGTCAAAATAATTGTAAACGTAAATGGATAAGGATAGTTAGCACTAGGTGTGCTAAAGGAAGAATACGAACCATTAGGATATATAAAGTATGATAAACCTCCATACCATGATATCTGAATGCCATACCAACCACCAAATTGATTATCGGTAGGTAAATCACCTAAATTAGGTGAAGCTATATCTATCGCTGGATTCCCACCAGCAACATACCAACTTGTTACATGCATAGTAACGTTGATTTCGTTAGATATTAAAGAAACCCTCCAACCTATATATTGACCAGCTGTAGACGCACCTGCTCCATCCAATATAAGTTCACCATTTTCCCAATATGGGTAGATTTTCCAACCCGTACTTTCAACCATAGGTATATTCGCATAAATCTGGTTACCTACAGCTAACGTAGTTAAGAAGAGGGGAACATTCGTGGAATTCCACGCACCTATTGAAGGAATGACGTTAACTGTACCGCTACTCATCACTTGATAGAGTGTGGTAGTTAAAGTAAATGAAGGTGAGAACATGGGGAGAGGGGTCTGAGAGTTTACAATCGGTGCTGGTGATACGTAAACGTCGTAACTGATGGGGTAGGGAAAGACTGCTACGTAAACTGTGCCAGTGTAAGGTGTGTTCGTGGTAGGGTTGGTAACAAGAGAGTATGCGGATAACAGCTGTGTGATACCGAAGTAGGAGACGTAGAATAAGTTACCAACATCACCTCTTATTCCTATCCAATAAATTTTGTTCCACGGGAAGGGTATGTTGATGTCTGGAAAGCTGTAAAGTGTCCCGTTAACGTAAATCTGTGATATCGTTATATTACCAGCACTGTTCTCAGTGAGGATTACGGTCTCTGTAAACACTTTACCCATCAAGTTAGGTATAGAAGAGGAAGAAATTAGTGTAGTTTGACCAGATGTGGGGGTTTCATACTGATAAGCACCAGACCACTGTATTGCCAGCCAATAATAATTACCACTTTGAAAATCATAAGCCGTAGACGGATTTGCCGAGAATATATCAATACCAGGATTGGCATTGCTGGATGGGAACGATGTCACGTGAATCGTTATGTTAATGGTGTTACTTACTGGTGAATATCTCCAAGCTATGTACTGACCGCCATTACTTGCTCCAGTACTATTCATCACCAGTTCGCCTTTTTCCCAATATGGGTAGATTTTCCATGATGTAGACTCCACGTTGTTCACGAACTGTTCAACACCGCCGTAAGGTGCTGGCGTGATACCGAAATAGGAAACGTAGAATGTGTTATTGAGATCGCCTCTTACTCCCACGTAGCTTATCTGCGTCCACGGGAACGGAGTGTTTACATTTACTGTGTAAGCCGTTGAGTTGATGTATACGCTCTGTACTGTAACGTTACCCGCTGAATTCTCAGTAAGAATAACACTCATTGTGAACGGATAATTAGGGTTAGGTTGAGGTAGAGAAGTGTAAAGTAGTTCCCAACCAGATGTTGGGG
>Ga0208312_100008_pt1 | contig 23680 bp, 26 predicted proteins | sample BED_Mat_virus_9__FD_187140 | JGI IMG/M metagenome (GOLD analysis project Ga0208312, IMG submission 187140) | Extremophilic microbial mat communities from Yellowstone National Park, USA - BED_Mat_virus_9_15 (SPAdes) (version 2) | ecosystem: Environmental > Aquatic > Thermal springs > Hot (42-90C)... | reverse complement strand
GGTGTTAGGTGGGGTTAGGGGAGGTGTCGAGGGAGGTGTCCAATCAGAGGTGCTTCGTCATGAATAATGAATCAACCAAGCCTAATAAACTTTTCGGCAGTCAACCTTTTAGATCTCAAAGAATATTTATAATATTTCAAGCGTTAAATAATTCAGGAGGAAAGCTAGCAAGAGAGCTTGCGGAATTGATCAATGTGCCTTCCAAGGAAATCTTACCGAGACTAAAGAGATACATTTTAAAGGGCTGGGTTCAGGTTCAGAAGATAAACAATCTTAACGTTTATTCGTTGACAGAGAATGCCAGAAAGATATTGAAGCTACAAGGTAGTTTCGAGAAGGTTAGGGAGAGGGTAGAGAAGATCCTTGGGAGGAAGCTAGATAGCGATGAGATAGAGGTTCTAAGGTTCTTTTTCAATGAACAAGGATATATAGAGAACTCTCCGAATGAGACCATAGCAGAGCAAGTATATCATACCCTTGGGAGGAAGATTTCATTGACGAGAGTACAAGAAATACTCACTGACTTTACTAAAGCTAGAGTATTGTTTGCCTTCAGGTTAAAGAACGGTGTAATACTGAAGGTAAGACTAAACAGGAATCTTCTCTAACTCGAGAAAAATAAACACCTAATTCTATCTTCCATTTTTCTCATCATTGTAATAAAAATTCTAAGCAACGTAACTTCTCACTTTAATTTGTAAAAGTTCTTCTAGAGGCTAAACTAATTCTTTGAATAAGCTCTGCACTCTGCTGAGAAAAATCCTAACTTCTCTAAAAAGAGATATAATATATATAACTACTACTCAAACTTTCACAAAAAATAAAAATAAAAATAAGCGTTCTTTTACTTCTTTCAATTTTACATATTCTTTATAAAGACTAACTTACACTTTTTTGAGACTAATTGAATTTTTACTTTTACTTTTAGAAAAATTTTTGCGAAAAGAAAGGAGGCTTCTTTACTTACTTTCACACTTAACATACTCCCTTACTTACTTGCTTCCACCTCTCTGCTCTACCAGTAGTAGTTATTGTTAGCAGGGCTGGTTCTCTGCAGGGCTGGGCAACACACAATTTTTCCCTCAAACAGCTGTTTGAGGGTTTGTTTACGTCATACCCGCACGTCACGCTCACGTTATTCCTGCCCAACTTGTTAGACAGAAACTTTAAATACCAGTCTGCGAAGAAGTATAATTGTGAGCCAAGTGGTGAGTCGTCAGATGGAGACCAAACCCAATCCACAAATTCAATCCACAAATCAAATCTATCTTACCAATAGCTTCACACCAGCAATGTTGATGTCAATAGGATCGACTGTGCAATTTGATGAGATAAGTAAGGAGGAGTTCTGCAATGCTGTCAGCAACGCAATCAATGCTATTGGACATGAAAGCACGGTATCTCTTATAAACACCCTCTGCAACACCAGCATAAAGCTTAACAGAATAGCTATAAAGGCAAAACCTGGAGACCAACTCTTTATCGTAACGATAATGGTAAGATTGGAAGAAGGCAAAATATTGACCCTCCCAGAAATAACAAAGATGTATGAGCAAGGAAAAATCAAATTCGTGAGGGCTAGAGTTTATAGCAACAATGTTATGGAGGTCATTGAACAATTAGCGAAATGTGTAGGAACGTGTGATGAAAGGCAGTATGATTATCTCGCAAATCTGGCAAAGTCGAACCTGGGCGATTAAGCCAGCCCATTTTTTGTTTCGCACTCTCAAACAGCTGTTTGAGGTCTGGCTGGTTTTTCATCAACCCTACGTTTCATCAACCCTACCACAGGTCAATGTCAGAATTCTCTGCTTTACAGGATTTCTGCCTAACGTGTTGTATAGAAGATTTAAATACAAGTCAGCTAAGAATATAAATGGGAAGTAAGATGTTATTATCGCTCAATAAATGGAAGATTTCTTCCTATATAAACTGTTTAAATGAGCATTTTAACGATCGTAAATTAGTGAATTCAATGGCTTTTCTAATAGCTTCAGCTAAGGGGGACGATTTAGAGTTTTTCGCACCTACTGATGATTATGTTGCTTATTTCGATAAATTAGAGGACGTAAAAGGTGAGTGTAGCCAATATGTTAAGATCTTCTCATCTTACGACGAAAAAACTATTAGGGATGTGAGCGTTAAATTGTGGTATTATTACGCTAATAAAGAAGTGAAGTTTACCGATAGAGAGAAAAAGCTGTTATCTGAACTAGGTATTAAGGTCTAAGATAGATGTCAACGTTTTTATATATTTCACGCTCTCAAACGGCTGTTTTAGGATTCTATGATAAAATTAAGAATAGCCCTGGAATAGATTAAGTTCCGAGAGCAATTTTGAGCCTTTTTCGTTTAACTCCCCACGCACTCCTCTCCTTATTAGGTTAAACATGTGCAGAGAAGCCTCTAAAATCGTTTTCTCATCGTATTTATCTATTATAGACAAATATTTTTCGCAGTCGGCAACGTAACCGTTAGTCAAACCGCGATAAGTAAGACGTCCATCTACCTCATAAAAGTCGTCTATAGGGACTCCGACAGTGAGGGAAATTAAAAAAGCCTTCTCGTCTACGAGGTGTTTTTCGCTTTTCTTAACACAATTATAAATTGCCGAAACCATTTCTTTTTGGGTAATCATATTATACACCTAGAATTACAGCAAATAAAACTGATGGTGGGAGAAAGGAAAAATGAGCCAAGCATACATGAGCATTATAAAACTGTTGTTTGAGGTATTAACACTTTCACTCTTGGTTTTTATGTTCTTTTACGCAGAGGACTTTTCCGTGAATTTTTAGGACTCCAGTCCTGTCATACTCTGCTAACGCGTCTAGGTATTCCTTGTAAGCGTTGATGATATAATCTACTCTACTATGCATTCTCTCTAGTATCTTTTTCTGCTCGTCAGTTAACTTATGTGCCACCATTTTTCACCCTATTAAATATTACGCCACATTATTTATAACATCTACATGTCGCTCCACATTCCAGTTGCCATCAGGACGTATATTATGCTCATCACTTCTCCGAACGACGCTATGAAATCGACGATTAGTATGAGGTCATGGACAAACAGCTGTAATGGTGGAGCAATGAACGGCAATGATACGTTTGACACCATAGGTAGCAGTATGGTGTTGAAGAACACTAAAACGCTTTCAAAACTATTGAAAATGAATTGTAGCAGTAAATAAATGAAGATTACTTGCATAGTACTCATCTCTTGTTGTGACAAGTTCAGGAGGTAATTCCTAGTGAATAATGCAGAAATAGTAGCAAGCCCTGCTATTACTCCTCCTGCTATTATGCCAGCATTCTGAAATATACTCCCTAGAATATGTTCCAGGTACAGTACTAGGTTGAACGACAACAATAACGATATGTAATTTGCAAGTGCGGGATTTGTTGAATACTCATTGAAGTCAATCAGGGTTACCAGTAGATCGACGAGAAAAGTTGAGTATATTATACCTTCGTTGATTCTGTAAAACACAGTTGCCAGTGAACCTATTAGTCCCATAAGAAGATTATTTAGTTCGTGTATTAAAAACATATGTTTTAGCTCTAAGGCTCTTCAGCACCTTCTGCTAACAGTTATGAGTTATCAGCGTGGATCCTGAAAAATAGGTAATATCCTAAGGAGTCATTTGAGGGTATAGGCGTCCTATCGGCAACTAGTGCGTGTAATAATGCTCCGCTTAGCTCAGATATATAAGGGAATACTTCTTTTTTCTTTATATATAGTAGTATAGGCATCCCGAAAAATCCTACTAAGAAATTAGCGATGTTGAATATATCTTTAATCCTAGAATCTTTTGTTTTCGCGTCAACCTTGTGTAGTTTTAAGTATACTTTTGTTACGAAGCGTAAATACAACGAATAATAAGTGGTTATTAGGAAATTAGGGTTATCAGAATTTAATACCTCTTTGTAGAACTCATCTTCATTTTTCTTCAACCCGTCAATAAGTTTTTGTAACCCGTTCATTACCATATTAACGTATTCTTCTATGGTTACGTTACTGCCAAACATAAATCCAAAATCTTTCTTTATTTTTTCAGCTTCTTTTGAGAGTATTTTTGACCTGTCTTTATCTTCATTTAGGATTAACATTAGCATACCCTCATACTCATACTGTTTGGCTAAATAATCCCACATCTCCTCTAAGCGGACAGGGAAATATTCTTCTAAAAGGAGAGAAAGGTTAGCTAACATAGTTACCAAAACTAATATAGTAGAATAGTATATTTAACTTTGCATCGGTTCTTGATTTTTCAACCGTAAAGCCTTATTCATATCTTTAATGCTACAAACAGCATTAATATCCCCAACAAGTTGCTAAGCCGTTTGTAAATGGGTTATCATACTTAGCAAATCCATCAAACATATGTGTTTAAATATTTGCTTGGCAAACACGTATACTTGGGGATTAGAATGCTGGATAAAATAGTTGGGAAAGTAACCGTAAAAGAAGTATTCTTTGAGCGTGTGGACGGTGGTGGTGTCTTTGTGTACAAAATAGAGAATAATGACGACAATAACGACATATATTTCGGAGATTTCTACATTGCGACGTTTTATAACAAATCATATGAAGCAGTGTGGGGAGTAGGATCGGATATCGAATCCGCACTTGAAAACGCGGAAAGGGAATGGAAAAGAGAAAAAGGTGACGAGTATCCAAATCCATTCAGAGAGGCTTTAGAAAAATTAAAAGTTAGAGAGGCTTTTGAGTTATCAAATAAAGATGACAACATATTGAATAACTACTAAATATAGACCAAAACAGGTGTTTTTAACGAAGCGAACGACAAGCCCTGACCCCTTACTCATCCATTATTTTTAAAGCAAATATGTTAAGTTATAGACATGAGGAGAGGGTACAGGAAAAAAATAAGGAGAATAAAGACACGCAACCACGACCTACCTATATTTTCGTTCCCTTGGGAGTGTTACAAGGTCAGGGAAATAAGCGATGATGTGTATGAGCTATTACAAGCAGATTGTAACGACCCAGAAGCTAAAAGGAAATCCAAGACTTCAGTAACAATAAACGTGAAAAAGAGGGGTATATACAACGTTTTATTATTTCCAGAGAAAATAGTTGTAAAATTAGCGAAAGAAGATCATAGATACAATGTTACTAGTTTACTATTTCTCCCCAGGAAGGTCTATGATCTGCAATTTGACGACCAGAACCTTATTATAAAATATGTATATCCTTCGGGGCAAAAAGTAAGCACTGTGAAGATCAAATTACTCAAACCAGTTGTGTTTGAGAGAGACCAAAGAGACAAATACAGTATATTGAAGTTCTGGAAGCCTGAAGATTACCAGGTTCTTAAAAAAGAAATTCTTGAAAGGGTGGAAGTTGATGCGAATAAATGATTATATAAAATTGAACGACACAGACCCAGAGAAGGCACTGTTGAAAGTAGATTACAATACGTTATTGCCCATGTTCGATAAATACTACACACAGGTGTATGAGGGCAATGTAAAGTTCATTGATTTTCCCTACATGGAGAAGCAGTATATTGACTTGTCCAGAAAATATTACATGGAAGGTATTGCCGATTTAACGGTTCTCATGATGCATACAATATACCAAATAGCGATAGACAGAAAGGAACACAAGTTCATGAAAATTAGACCTGTACCAATAGATACTGGTCAAACTACGATCATCAGTGGGGAGGCTAGGGGAGGGAAATCCTCATTAGCGTTGTGGCTCGCCTATGCACTGTACGGCGACTGGGACGTCGCCATCGCCCACATAATTATCGACCCTCTGCAACTCGACGACCTAATTGAGGCAATGAAAAATTACGGAATAAATAAGATCCCGATGATAATTATAGACGACGCTGGAATAGGTTTCGGGAAGCAGGTAGGTAAAATGGATAGACTGAGACTAGAAAAGATACATAAATACGCACAGACATGGGCGATAAAGTTCAGTAACGTGCTTTTGACTATACCGTCGGAAACGAGACTGTCTGGTGTATTGATGAAAGCTATGCCATCGTCGTATGCTATAACAGTAGTACCACGGACGATGACTACATCTGAGGCACACGTGTACAAGAACGTTGTGAATATTGCTGGGAAATTACTAAAAACTAAATACCCGCTTAGAGATTATAACAGTGTTAACGTCGGGCTTATACTTAAGAACGAGCTAAAAAAGAAGTATTCACATGTAGTGTATACACCAAGGTTACTACCAGACGAAGCTTACGTGAAATATAAGCAACTCAGAGAAGACTACCTATACATTATTGCGAAAATGTGAAACTTTTTTCCCAGACGGGACTGAGGAGTAACTCAACCTACTTATTATTTCTCCTCTTCTTAATGGGAACTCCGTAGCGATAGCTGTCAGGATGCCGTAAAGTATTCCAGCTACTCCGAAAAGTTCCTGAAATAGTAAAGTCCACAGATAGACCCCGTAGCTTACCTCTCCAAGGAAGACCGTTATACGATTAAGTACTTTAGGTGGGTTAATGATAAGGAAGGCGAAAGCGGGTAACGCCAGGTTGTAAATCAAGAACCTTGTGAAGAGCTCATATACAAATTCATTATTAGAGGAAAATACCAATGCAGTAAAAACATATTGAGCGTAAAGTATTAGTATGAAATATTTGGCTTTTTTGTTGGTTTGTTCATCTTTCTGTTTCTTCTTCAAAAGGTAAGCAATTATCCCCCACCCATATGCCCCTAACCAGAAGGGTGGCATAAGGTAAAGTAAGTGGAACTCGTTGTAGGGGAGGAGGACGATAAAGAGACTATAGGAAAACGATATAAAAACCAACAAAACAGCTGTTTGAAACTTTGCTTTATCATCCATTGCATGAATGAAGGGGATAGCTAAGTACATCCATTCTTCCAGCTGAAGAGACCAGAAGAGGTAATGAAAGGAAAACGGTGTAAGAACGAAGGAAACGAACACAAAATGGAGTAACAAGTCGTAATATGTCACCCTCAGATTGAACATATATCTGTCGGCTAAGAATACTACGACGACGACGAGGAAATAAAGTGGCCATATCCTCCTCACCCTTCTTTTGAAATAACGGGAGAGCGAGGGGTTTTCATCTAGTCTGCTCATGAGGAGAAATATCGATAACTCGAAAAACAACGGAACACCTAGCCAACCAGGACGGAAAAACGCAAGGGGGACTATCTGAAGAGTCCACAGATGATATAAAGCAACTGACAAAGACGCGAAGAAACGTAATTGGGCTATTCGCGGGTCATACTTCATCTTAGTCGCCTTGCATATATCAAGCCGATCTTCTTCTTGTTCCCTCGAATTACAACGTTAAACCCTGATGCTCTAAGTAGATCCGCAAGATGTTGAACGCCGTTATGATATTCTATAATAATTGCATGATATCTACTAATCAAACGTGGCGGAGCCACACCAAAGAAACCGTATTCACACCCCTCACAATCGACTTTAAGTACAGACCCATAAGGAATATTGTATTTCAGAGTTATAATATCTAAATTATTCGAAAGTCCACACTCACAACGAATCGGCTCAACGACGTCTTTTAGATTGTTTTCCTTTATGTTCTTCTCTAAGTACGACACATTAACGTCAAATGCATAGACTTTCTTTGCACCGTTCAACGCAAAATAAATTGACGAATCGCCTATCCCCGCACCGACATCAACTACTGTCCTTCCTTTCACATCAACATTATATATATCGTCTCTGAAAATTTCCCCGAAAGCTACGAAATTATTTATATCGAAATAGAATTTTAGTATCCTGTCCTTGTACCTAAATTGTATAAATATATCATTGGCAAAAATGATGTCAAGGTCGTGTAACGTCGAAAAAAACCAGGCGTGCCTTTTAGACTTTATTTCCACTTCCAACCCGTTCCTTAAGTTCGCTGTGAAAGGGAACCTGTTTAATGCAGTCCTAAACATGACATGTAACGGGTTATCATATGTGGACATATACGCCTTAAGCATTTTGAAATTCATGATCTTTATCTTGTGTATGTTACACTTAAAAAAGTGGTCAAACAGTTGTTTATGAACTACTTGTCCTCACGGAGGGAGGAGACAACTATGAGAGTAAATGGTCAAGTAATGAATGCCTTCAAACTAAAGATAAGTTACGCCACGGGTAAACACTCTCACTCCTTAATTCCTGCTATTTTAAAAATAATCTGACAAGCAAGAACATAATCATGGGGAATCCCGCGAAAAAAAGAATTGTTTCGTTTAGAATAGAGCATAGAGCAATTGAAATTATTGATTCTAAGAGTAAGAACAGATCTTTAGTGATGAGGGACGCTATAAATAACCTTATCCATGAAGGTATAACAAAGGATGATATAATAGCAGTAGCCCTATCCATCCCAGTAGACGAGAAGACGAGAACAAGTGTTAAAATCAATGAAGAGATGTTAGACGGGCTAAAACGAATTGCCGAACAGAACCAGATTCATATGAGCGAACTCATAAGAATCGCAATATGGAAACACCTCCTGAAAGAAGGAGGTCAGCGTTAAACCCCAGTAAACTTTTTTTAAACACTGTCCAAACATATGTTTAAGTGATACAAGTTGAACCCGTTTGCAGTATTCTTTATTGCAGTTTTTGTCCTAATACCGTTCCTACTGTTTATCATCGTTTTGGCAAACGACTTTACTGGAATATTTTACACGATAGACGGGAGTTCATTTACTCCAGTTGCGAATATCGTAAACTATATGTTGTGGGCATTCGTAATTTTGGCAATAGCTTTAGTTGCAGTCATGATAATATATAGGAAATATACCTAAGCCGACAAAACGGACGATAAGCCTAAATAAAGAGGAAAATTAAAACGCAGATATTAGAAATATTCCTATTAATCCTAAAATGCCTGCAAGTATTACAATTAAATCCGCATCTTCTTTAGTTGTAATATGGATTAAGATACCTAAAATTATTTCAAATACAGACAACGCTATCGCTATTAAGAATAATATCCCTATACCCATGTTGCTCACTATTGTTTTATCTGCTAACTCCTTTTTAAAAATTGAGGGTTAAGAGGTGGAAAGCCTCACTCTTCCAGGGTGGAGAGGAAGTCAACACAGAGAATGCTTAACAAATCCCTCAAACATATGTGTTTAAATATCTGTTTTACAAACATGTTACTCAGTGATAAAAATGATGGAGGTAAAAGACCTATCTTGGGATGGTAAAACTTGGAAAGCACTCATACAAGAAGTACTCTGGTTTAGGGATGAGGAAAGTAAGGAGCCTAGTGCTGTCGTAGTATATCGAGTAGAGAATGATGGCAACAAATTACCATTCCATGATTTTTACATTGCAGTATACAAATCCTGGGTTAAGGAATATGTATACGGTGTAGGACGCTTCCCACTTGACGCACTCGAAGACGCGGAAAGGAACTGGGACAGAGCAATAGAGGAATATGGCTGTTACGGAGAAGGAGAAGGCGAATGCACTAATCCGTTTAGAGAAGCTATAAAAGCCTTAGAAAAAATGGAAAAATCAAAAGAGAAAGAAGAGGGCAACAACAATATATTACTTAACTACTAAATGCATCTAGATTTAAAAAAGTTTAACTATTATTATTTGTTAAACCCTCTAATTCAGGCAGATACTTATGTTCTATTTTGTATAATGTCCTATCTATATAATCTAGCAAAAGGCTTAACACCTGTTGTTGATCAACGTCCCACATATCATAAAAGTCCAGAAGATATTTTACTTCTTCGCGATAATCTGAGTTAAAGGATGAGGTAGCTTCAGCCAGCCTCTTGAACCACTTATACAATTCCACAGAGGGCAATGAATCCCTATCTTGTAATTCACGCTTGATCGCATCGGCGAACTTATTTAATACCTCTTCGTAAGCTTTTAGGTATCTAACTTTAGTTGCATTATCAAGCTCATCATCTTGCATTATACGTTCTACTTTCGACTCCAGTATTAGATGACCTAGATTATAGGCTAGTTCTTCACTCCACCATTCTTTCCACAACTTCTTGTACTCTTTTTCTATCGCTCTCCAGAACTTTTCGTCTGAATTTTCTATCGCTTCGTCTTCTTCGTCTTTAAGATACGAATCTATGAACACTGATAATTGGTCTGGTTCATGATCTGCCATGCACGCAAGCGGTTCGTCATTGTGCCTTGTACAATAATCCACTACTCTATCGAATATAATTTTGGCTATCTCACTTTGCTCCATTTTTATTCCCAGTACAAAATTCCTGTGTCCGTAATATAAGTCTTTCATAAACAGCTGTTTTAGGCAATGAAGCTCAAACCCCTACCAAATTTATATTCATTCTCTGTGTATGATATTAGGGTTGGTTATGTTAACCGAGGACAGAATTTACCGCTTAATCAAACTGTTGCTTTATACCGCTAAAGAGGAGAATACAGAGGTCACTCCGACTAAACTGCAGAAGATCTTCTTTTTACTTGAGAAGGAGAAAGGAGTACAACTAGGGCTGGATTTTAAGCCTTGGTTCTTCGGTGCTTATTCGTCGAAATTACAGGATTATATTGACAAATTGATCGAATTAGGAGAGGTTTGCGTGGAGGAGGAAGAGGAAGTAAGAGATCCGCTGAGCGAAGCAATAATAGGATACATAAGGAAATACGTTTTAAATAGCGAATTTAAACCTGAGGAAGAGGAAAAGGAGATTGAGACGTTTTTCAGGGAATGGGTTAGGAAGAGTAAAGACGAGATTCTAAACTACGTCTATAAGAAATACCCAGAATACTGGGGTTATTCACTAATTAGAGATAAGGTTTTAGGTAGGTTGCAGGAACGAATATGAAGGAAAGTGGACTTTTGTTAACTTCCTCTAAAACTCTTTAAGCCTTTTCGATGCTACGCTAGCTATATACGAATACCACCTTAACCTTGTTAATTGAGGATGAAAGAAGGTTAGAACTAAATTAACGAGAATCAATTTCAGTTCTTCCTTATTTCAACTGAGGTAGAGACGTTAAAGAGACATATAGAAAACTTTCAGTTCTTCCTTATTTCAACACGGGGGCAGGCAAGCTACGCCACACCCCCGCGGGGCGCCCCATATATAGGATACCCCGCTACGGGGGTACCCAATTTCTGTTCTGGGATGTTCTAAATTATAAGTTTTACGCTTATTTCTGTCTAACTGGTTGGGCTGAAACTGTCCCTATTCACTTTCCATATCAGAAACAGCGAAGCGAAAAGTTTATTAACGCCTCAAACAGATGTTTTAGATGAAGAAAAATGTCAGTTTCAGTAGTCGTTCCATCAGCAAAAGCAACAGGAACAGGTGGTAAAAAAGCAAAAATGTTCAAGGTAATTAACGCCCACATGCCAGATGTAGACGGTGTTGATGTACCAGAAACAAAAAAAGCTACTAGAATTCATGATCCAGGAGTAGGGTTGTTAGTCAAAGTAACGTTTGGGTCAGGCGATTTCGACGTACCAACAATAGCAATAGCCTTACTGATTGTCGGTGTGATAATAGGACTATCTGGTCTCATTCTATCTATCTTCGCTACCGCTACTGCCTCAGCAATAAGCAATCCGTCACCAGGAACATTAGCGTATAACCTAACACACCCACTAGTAAACGGTATGGTGTCGTTCTTCAGCTTCTTCCCAACGCTATATGTACTGCTAGGAGTAACAGGAATAGTTCTTATCGCGGCAGGTATTATATCCATAATAATGCAAAAATTCAAAACTGGTTAAAACTCTAAGTCAAACACGTGTTTTTTCGCGACTTTCTTCTTCTTTTAAATCTTTTCTGTTAAGATATTAACATGGCACTGAAACCACCGTCTTCAAACGTAACAATAACAAATACGGTAGCCCCACACCAACATGTAACCCAACATGTTACAGCTTTATCGTTATTCCAAACACTATTATCCCCACCAATTATTTACATTTTCATCGCTCTAGGTATACTATTTATAGTATTTATTGTCGTATACTTAGCGTTCAGAAGGTCGTACATGAAAGACCCAATAAGAGGAGGACTGATAAGGCAAATCCGTCGCTCTAAGAATAGTGACGTTGTAGTGGTGAACGTCGACATATCAACTAGGTCTGCCCAACTATACATAGGTGAAAAATTATCGCCGTCGTTGTACACAGTCCACGACCCAGTGACGGGCGAAGAGCTAATTGTCCCAGTCACCTCGGAATCAATGGTAGGGATGATACAATACGGGAAAATTCACAGACCGTTGCTGATCACGATCAGAAAAAACAACACAATGCCGTATGCGATAAGGTTAGAGACGTTAGAAACGTCAATACCTGTGTCTGAGTATGATACAGCGGAACCAGAATTATTAGCACAGTTGGCTAAGGTTAAAAAAATGATTACTGGTTCTATAACGTTATCCCCTACCACAAAGCTCGCTATTGCTGTTGACCCTAAATTATTACTTAGCCGTAGGTTATCGCAAGAGTTGGAGATATTGAGTACGATACCCACGACGGTTAAGGAGATGAATGCAAACTTAGTGAAGTTATTGAAGTTGCAGAATGAGAGTAAGCGTGTGCAAGCAATGGGTAGGATAATGCTATACTTCGTGATCGGTATAGTGGCTATGATGATGTTAGCAGTACTGTTCGGTCTTCACATAATTTAAGTGATTCCATTTTTTTGCGTCTGCCTCGTCCGTTTTTAAGCAAACTTTTTAATAACTACAAGCAAACATATGTTTGAGTGATGTAAAAAATGAGTAGTAACAATGCTTCATCGCTGATCCCGTTAGATGAATATCTCTTCAAGGTTTTTAATAAGTTCATTTCATCTAAAGATTTTGCATTTGACAGTCAAATGTCAAAAACGTTCGACGGATCGTTAACGTTAGTTAACTACAAGCCTATGGCAACATTTACTTTTGAGAACTCGGAAGGATATTTGCCATTTGTACTGGAGATAAGTACTACGTATGGGAAAAACAGTATCAAGAACCCAGAGGACATAGAAGTGAAATATGGCGAAAAGGGTAAAGAAAAGACTATACACCTTAATTTAGGTAATGTCAGCAGGGCAATTAATGGATACGGTTTTAGTCTCCATGAGAAGAGAATCAATGTTAATGTAATTCAAAATGCTACAAGTAAAGATTTTATTTTTGACGTGGTCAGGCTATATCCACGCGTCCCATTTGGTAACAGCAAATCAGAAGAAGAAAAGAAATCAGCTGAGGCAAAAGTAAATACTTTAATTCAAACGTTAGAATCTAACCCTGCAATCCGAGAAAATTTCTATATCACGTATACGATTTACACTTCTTCCTCACAGGACTTATACCCGCACATTATACTCATCCCCAAAGGAATTGTAAATGATATTTCTGATTTCCTGCTATCTCAATACGAACAAACTTATGGCAACGTTACCATACCACCAGCGGAATTTGTACCTAATGAAAATGTTGAGAGTCCTGAGTTGCAAAAATTCCTTGAAAAGTTACCGCTTGATGTTATTGCAGAAGCTGTCGTTGGTACATATGGTTCTTATCCTGCAATATTGTTACCAAAAGGAGACTATTCGCAATCCCTTACAGGCAATGAACGTGTAATCCATCTCGAAAAAAATGATGTAATAGTTTTCGGTAATCCTCAACAGACCCCTGAACAACAGACCACCGCTCCTCAAGCTCAGGAACAACAACAGAACGTAGAACAGAACGCGGTAGAAGAAAATAGTAATACTGACCTTGACAAATTAGAAAAAATACTCAATATTGAACTTTCACTATACATTCCAGATTGGCTAAAACCATACTTAAATAAATACGGTGTAAAGCAAGGGGAATCTTTAAGCAGAAAAGAGCGTGAAGAGTTTGCTGAAAAGGTCTGGAACGAGTTACAAAAGAACTGGAATAGGATCCTAGAACTGCTAGACGCTAATAACGCAAGCGTTATCCCTAGCACCGTCTTGGCGTTAGTTACTAAATTCCCATCTGAATACAAATCTTCAAGCAAGAAAGTTACGTACAAGTCTGGGGAAGTTATAGAAGAAACTACTAGAAGTGTTCTATCTAATGTATTCGCAGAACTTAGACAAAATCATCTTATACCACTGTTAGACTCTTTCGCTCCAGATCAAGTGTTAGACTTAAGAGTCATCAGACCGACGACTCCAGACGAGTTTGAAAGGTATCAAAAGCAATTAGCTAACATAGTACAATTATACAAGTATGCGTATCTGATCTTCTCGTTCGTAAATTTATTCAAGGATAAGAGTTACGAAGAGGTAAACGGTACAAGTAACCTTAAGGAAGCCAACCCTGAGAAGCTCAAATACCTTCAAGACCTTGTGAACGCTTATACACATCTACAGTCTGCAGGTTTCTCGTTACCATTAATTGTAGACGCTAATAACACACCGTTGGTCGGGTCGCTTAATGAATTATCGCCTAACGGCAAGTATACCATACTAAGGATAAATGACTTCGACCTCAACAAAACTAGTGAAGACAAATTGAAGAAATTTAAATCGCTTCTGGATTTTGCAAAGAAAGCTTTTGACGACCAATACGGTGCGTTAATTGTTAAAACTACTGTAAGTCCCTCGACCCTCGACATGCAGGTGTTCAAAACTATAGTAAAACTACTAGGAATATGCTCGGAAGAGGACGAGATCTGTTTGTACCAAGCAAGACAAGAGTTATCGGCATTCCCCGAGACACTTAAGGACAAGTTCATAGATAATGTTGCAAAGGAAACTGGAAGGAACCCGAAGTACAGAATACAATTAATTAATCTGTTTGCTACACTGTTCGCACTTGTTAACTATTACAACTATCTGTCCGAGCTGAAGAAAGAAGAACTGATGAACTACGGTATTAGGAAATTAATGCGGGGCGAAGAGGAAAAAGCGAAGAAGATACTAGAAATGGTGAAGCAGGGCTTAAAGATCTGATAATATTTTTTAACCATCACTCAAACATATGTTTTGGGTGGAAAAAATGAGCTGGTCAAATTGGATTGAATCTGAGTTCGACGACTTACATCCAGAGAAGTATGCCAGAGACGCACTACATTCCCTTCTACTATTTGAAGAAGGTAAAATAGACTACCCAGAAGTAACGCTAAAAATCGCAGGTGACGAGGCTTGGTCTGACGCCTTCCCACCGCTAAAGAAAGCGTTGCATGACCTAGTCCTTCTAATAAAAGATGTAATAAAAGAAAACGGTATACCAGACGGCGAACCTGTACCAGACTCCGTTAGGAAAGAAATACTTAAGGAAGCTAAAAAACGCGGGATATTGCAAACATTAGAAGAATGGGCTAACGGCTACGAAGAAGCTCAAATTTTGAACGAAATGGGTGGTTAGAATGGGTTTTTTTCTGATCTAGCAACAGCCTTACGTTCATCTATTTCTTTCATAATTATTGCTATGTTTGTAATAGTATTCATTATAGCTTTCGGTCTTCTTGTGTATATTCTCAATATTTTTAACGTTGCACAGTCTCAAGTGTCTACAACTATTCACTATACGAATAATATTTCGCATGTAGTCTCCTCAGATATACATAATGCTTACACAGGTTTCGTCCCGTACATAAATTACTGGATGTATGCACTTGGAATAGGCATAGTTGTAGCTCTCATTTTTATTATAGCAACATCAATAAGGGAAGAAGGTGATTAATAATGGAATTAAAACCGTCCATAACTACAGCAGTAGTATTTTTTGCGTTAGCTACAATGTTAGTATTCGTAGCTTTCCCGTTCTTTAACCTTATAACTAAACAAACTCTCACCATCTCTAACTCTTCTATACTGTATACGAATAGCACAAAAGAATCGATACAGATAGCTAATTCTACATTTACCCTCAACCAACCGCAGTATTATTCTCAACAATACAATGTTTTGCTAATGTTATACAGCATTCTTGCATACCCGTTTTTTGATATTGTAGCGTTCATAATGATCGTTGGTCTGGCGTTTATCTACTGGTTTTTGAGGGAAAGATAGCGGGAGGAGAAGAAAGAAAAAATCTAATAACTTTTTAAACAGCTGTTTGAGAGATATATATAATGAGTGCTAATACTATCGCACAGATAAACCAGTTACTCTCTGAGGGTAACTACCAACAAGCCTTACAATTAGCACAACAGAACGGTTTAACTCAAACTGCACAGCAAATCCAAGCGTTAATATATGTGCAACAAGCAATTGATGACGCAGAGAACGGTAACATCAGCCAAGCATTAACTGATTTGCAGAATGCACAGAAGCTAAACCCGAACCTTAACTTACAACCCTACTTCGCTTACATCAATGTTATTCAGCTTATCAATTCTGCAAACGAAGCATTGAAGAACGACAGTTACAGCGTTGCTTTAACTGACCTAAACCAAGCTCTGCAAATAGCCCAACAGTACCCAAACGTAATCAACGTATCACAAATACAGCAAGAAATACAGACAGTGCAGGCACTACAACAGATAAACCAGTTACTCTCTGAGGGTAACTACCAACAAGCCTTACAATTAGCACAACAGAACGGTTTAACTCAAACTGCACAGCAAATCCAAGCGTTAATATATGTGCAACAAGCAATTGATGACGCAGAGAACGGTAACATCAGCCAAGCATTAACTGATTTGCAGAATGCACAGAAGCTAAACCCGAACCTTAACTTACAACCCTACTTCGCTTACATCAATGTTATTCAGCTTATCAATTCTGCAAACGAAGCATTGAAGAACGACAGTTACAGCGTTGCTTTAACTGACCTAAACCAAGCTCTGCAAATAGCCCAACAGTACCCAAACGTAATCAACGTATCACAAATACAGCAAGAAATACAGACAGTGCAGGCACTACAACAGATAAACCAGTACATCAATGAGGCTAACAACGCATTGCAACAAGCAAACTTCGCAGAGGCTTATCAGTACCTTCAGCAAGCCCTACAATTAGCACAACAATATAACATCAGTGACAAGAATCTTGAAAACGTAACAACAGCTGTTTCTTACTTAGCGAAGATACCTGCGTTCCCGCAACCACCACAGGGAGAAATAACATTACAGGAGTTACAACAATACCTGCAAGCATTACAATCATTCTTCGCAACTGCATCACAGTACGCTACGGAAGCGTCACGTTATTATAGTGATTTCTCGTCTCTTGCAAACGAATATCAACAGTCTGAACAGGTCAGTTCTCAGCTTCTGAGTATAGTCGATCTGCTAGTTAATGCACAGAATATCGCATCGCAGAACAGTAATTCAACGACTGCAATACAGAATGCAATAAACCTTATACAACAGGCACAGAATCAATTGCAGAATGTTAACGCTAGCAATACACCATTAGCAGATTTAGCAAGTTCGTTATCCGAAACTGTCCAGGAAATGTATACTGAATACACTGCTTACCTACAAATACTTGAAGATATACAAAATGCACAACAAGAAGCAGAAAATGGAAATTACTCTGAAGCTGTTCAATATCTACAAGAAGCCTCGCAAATAGCACAACAGAACGGTATTAACATAAATCTAACTAACTATATTCAAGGTTTTACGATTTTAGAGGGCTTACAGCCATTACCCCAACCTCCTTCTAAGCAAACATTCCTTTCTCTTTCTCAATATTTCGACAACGTATATCAAATTCTCCAGCAGAACTACCAGGTTTTGGAAAAGGCTTCTCAATACCTTCAAATAAATTTGCAGTCAGTCCAAGGTGATATCCAGGACGCAAAGAACATATCACAAGCCCTGCAGTTGTTAGCAGAAGCTCAGCAATTGCTTACGCCATCACAAAATAACACATCTAACACAACATCGTCAAACAACACTGAGAATCTAAACGGTAAGCTATCGCTTACGCGTAAGTCAATTAACACACCATCGCCCAACACATCACCCGCCAACACCATCAGCACAATTCTAGCGAATAAGGATGAGATTCTAAGCGATATATCACAAGCCCTGCAGTTGTTAAGTGAGAGCGAGAGCTATGATATGCAAAGTACCGCTCAACAGCTGTTTGAAATTGCACAAAAATACCAAACCCAGGTACAAACTTATCTGTCAGGGCTTGAGCAGACCCAACAAGCACTAAATTACTTGAACACCGTAAACGAACTCGTAACTCAACAACCAAACGCTAATTCACCATCAGCATACTTCTTGGCTTTAGTGAACAACTATACTGAAGCTCTTAGAGTACTGAAGAACGCAATGTCTTCTGCCATGCAAGCTAACTCTCTTTTCGAGCAGATAAACGCCACGCCACCATTTGATATGAATCAATTTGAAAAAGAGAATATTGCGTTAGAACAGTTCATTCAATTATTCGGAACTACTGCAAGTGCATATTCGTCTGTTCAAAGTTCATTAAACAATCAAAGCAACTTAAGTAGCCCCTCGGATTATGCAAACTATTACCAGAATGTAGCTTCTACAATACAGAAGGCAATACAGGAAATAGACTCACTCAACATTACTGATAGTGATGTTGAGCAAGTAAGACAACAAATAATCCAATCATTGCAGGAAAACGAGACTAACTACTTGGCTCTATCCCATGCCTTTAACATAATAGCCCAAGCTGGGAATTCACCACAAGACTTAGCTCAAGCTTACAAGCAAGCGTCGTATTATCTTTCTCAGTCCCAAGCACTCCAATCTATTGCACAGCAATTCGCAAATATGAGCGAATTCTACACCCTAATTGCACAAGCTAATGAACTTCTTCAACAAGCACAGAATTCCTCTCCTAGTACTCAAATTTCTTTAATGGAACAGGCAAAGGGGTACCTCCAACAAGCACTCCAGTATGTTCCGTCGAATTCACAGGCATACCAAAACATTCAGAATGAGATATCAAATATTAACAATGCAGTAAATGCATTGCAGAATGCACAATCTTTACAGCAAAAAATACAGAATGCGTTAAATAACGGCGATTGGGTTTCTGCTTTATATTATTATAATGAATTATTGCAGAAGACACAGGGTACTAATATAAATGATGCGTATAACGACGTATTGAATAATAATTACTTCAAAGCGATACAGGACGTTAACAATAATTCATCGCTTCAACCACAACAAAAACAGTTCTTGAATAGCCTTATAGCTACCATAGGTATCAATACGTATTACTTGCCTCTGATGCAGTCCTCACTACAACAGGCTCATTTACAAGCGTCTTCTTGGCAACAAGCATTGACCGAAGCCTTCAATTTCACCGAACAGATGCAACCAGTAGCTACCAATTTGCAGAACGCACTTCAGTACGCCCAGGATGCTGAGAACTTAGCACAATACGTTTCTCCTCAGCTACAACAGAACTTGTCCCAGGTAGTGTCAAAGATTCAGGAGCAATATAACGCAATTGAGGAACAGATACAGAGTGCCGAAAGTAATCCACTACTTAACGCGTTTGAAGGTTTTGCTAACACTTTCAATACCGGTTTAAACAACATGATGAACGATATTAACAACCTTATTTATTCGGCGTTCGGTAAGAACACTTTCACTGAAATCTTAGCAGGGATCGTCGACGGTGCAATATTTGTAGCAATCTCTGCTATTCCTATCGTTGGACAAGTCTTTGACGCGATGGCGACGATATCTTTTGTCGGTAGTACAGTATTCGATTTGTTAGCTGGTTCTGCGTCATTTAACGAAACCATTGATTCTTTCAAACAGATGTTTACAAACCCAACCTCAATAGCAATGATAGCGACACTTGTAGTTAATGTACTTACAAGAAGGTTTGTAGAACCAGACATGGAAAATATTGATTTACTTAAGACTACGGACAGTGTAAAATCAGTCCTGTCAAAAGTTGAGGATTCTATAAAGGACGAGGTCGACGTATCAAAAATAAGCGATAAGGTTACTGATACTGTTAAGAGTGATGTAATTGAATCACCAGACTTCTCAAAAATTAATGATTTGGTAAAAGAGGTAAACCTTGATAAGCTGGATATTAAGGCACTGAAGGGATTAGGTAACAAGATAGTAAAGATCGAAGGAGACGCATACGAATTCATTAAGAGTGACATATCCGATTCAAAGATTACCATAGAGACTTACGACATTTTCAAAGATGTGAAATTGAAAGTGTTTGATGGAGCCAGTGATATTGTAGTAAAGTTCAGCAAAGACCTCGCTGACGATATAAAAGCTGATGTTTCGCCAGACCTCGCTGACGATGTAAAGGCAACACTTGAAAATGACAAATTGAATGTGCTTAATGAAACCAGCGATATTACGACAGAGTTAAGCAAAAACCTTGCTGATAATATAAAAGTGGACATCAAGCCAAAGCTCATCAATGATGCAGTTGCAACACTTGAAAATGGTAAAGTCAAGCTCACAACGGTCGACGAAAACACTATAAAGAACGCAATTTCTTCAAACGATTTAGCCACAGCTCTGGACACTATCAAGCTTAACCTATCGTCGATTGTCGCCAAACAGCTGTTTGATGATCTCAAAACGGCAGACGGCAACATAGTGAAGATATCCCCAGACGAGGGCATAGCGTATGTCGGTGGTAAATTCTACGACGTATTCTACAAGGACGGCAATCCTGTGAAAATGGAGGCGATAGATGACGGTGTGGCGTTAGCTAAGCTAGAAAAATTTGCAGAAGATACTGTAGGTAACTTCGTTACGCTGAATAAAGACATAATAGAACAGCTGTTGAAGAATAACGAAAACTTGCAGAGTATCGAATACGAGTTAACAAATAAGCTTACAGGCAACGTTGTAAGAAATGAGTATCTGACGCTTAAGGACGCATTAGGAAATGAGACAAAGTTCACGTCTACGACTGAGATAAACCCTAACGAAATAAAAACACATAATATAATAGAAGGAAAGAATCTGCCTAAAATACCTCAAAATATTAAATACCTGACACCACAGAACGTCGATGATCTACTTAGCTTTGATAATGATTTTTCAGAAATATTCAGGTCACTAATTGATGATCACCCAGAGGTCAAAGACTTACTTGATAGATTAGCGTCGGAAGGAAAATTACCATACGATTTTACTCAACTCGACGACATCGCTGATAAGATAAAATCATTTTATGACGCTTTAGGCAACGAAGTGAAAGATATAGAAAACAAACTAAGCAGTAACCCGCTATTTGACGGTGTAGATATCACAAGCGTTGTCAAGGCTATTGCGGAAAAACTAGTAAAGAATAACCCAGACGATGTATTGAACGGCGAAGTACCAAGCATCTCTTTATCAGATATCCTAGACGACTTAAGTACGTCTGATAGGGCTAAAGTAGTGTTGAATTACCTAAAGACAGACCCTCAGATATATGACGAGGTAATGAACAAGCTGAGTAATTTCTCTGCCGACACTAGGGATTACATACTAGCCCAAGCATACAACCAAATTGCCATAGCAATCAAGAACAATATACCGATAACTAGCCAGGGGTTAGAAGCAGTAGTTGAAGATATAGATAATGCTATAGAAAATATAAGCCCTACAGAGTCACAAACACCTGTTTCAACATCGTCAGTTTCAAACAGCACTTCGAACGGCACCGCTTCAACAACGACTACAGAGGGGTCAATTTCGAACAGCACCGCTAACGGTACCTCGACAGTCCTACAGCCTACAGCACAACAATCAGGAATACTGAAGAGTATATCGCTAAATACAACACTCGAAAATGCATTATCGAGCCTATTCCCAGATTTCGACAAACTATCGCCAGCCGTGAAATCGATATTCGAGAACATTGTTGCAAGGCAGTTAGAAGAAAATGGTGGAGAACTAACAAAAGAAGACATAATGAACGCGTTAGAAGAGGCAAAGGCTGAATACCAGGCAATATTGGACAGTATAAGGAAGATGGTTGACGATGTGAAAGAGGAAACGACGTCTGGCGATGAAGAAGAAAGCGTGTTGGAAAACCTGGACACAGGCATAGGCGAATTGGAGAAAAAAGTACAATTCGATGTGCAAAGACTGTCATACCTCTTGTCCGTAGCTAGCTTTGTAGCAGACAAGTTTAACGTCGCTACAGCTATTGAACTTATAAATCAATTGAATTCACTCACCCAACAACAGTTACAGAACACATTTATCCTTACCCAACCACAGCTAGAAACAATAACTAAGATTACCCCAACCCTTAAGGAACTAATCATAAACCTAAACAGAGGCGTAAAACTAGAGGACTTACAAAGTTTAGTGATACAAATTAAGGACGCTTTGCAGAAGATGGGAATTTACATCGACGTTGAACAATTACTAAGGATAATTAATGCGTTGCAAACTATAACTCAGCAGTTTAACCTGAAAATTAGCGATATAGCGTCTCTAATAGCTATAAACGATTTTGATAACGGTCTAAGTGTTATTCCTATACCTATAATATCTAATATTAGGTCGCTGATTACGTCCATCCAGACTGGAAACACTACCACGATAACTGGAAACACTCTTTCAGTCGGTACCGAAGAAATTCCAGAAACGACGCTATCGGTTGGCAATATTCCGTTGCAAGGTCAAACAATACAACAGTTGCAACAATTGTTATCATCACCACCATCAGCTACACCACCCAGTGCTACTACTACGTTAGCACCACCATCAGCTACACCACCCAATTCTGTTACTAGTGGAGGAGTACCTCAAGGAGGAGGGGTATCTGTTCCTCCGTCACAGTCAAGTATGCAAACGGCATCGTATAGATCAAAACAACAGTACCTCATAATATAACGATGATTGCTAGGTTCGGTTCTAATTAACGTTATCTTTTTTCCTTACTTCGTACTTTTTCTTCTATATAGCATTTCGAACTTTTTCCTCTTTTTCTTCTCCTTCTTCTGGTTTCACCAATACGAAACTAAAACCCTCGTTAAGGGCTGGCTTTCTCCCCACCTAGTTCCTCTCAAACAGCTGTTTGTTTAAATTTTTTAGCTCAGATTGCAGATCTTAAGATTATGAATAAGAAGAAAGTCTTGGTTGGTATCCTGTTCCTGTTATTCTTGATTGAATTAACACCAACAATCGTCACTAATTCACAAACACCACCTTCAGCTTCAGCATACGTATCACCAATAAGCGTCACATCGAACCCGTTCATCTTGGATACGGCGACGTTACCAGCGATAAACCAGCTAGGCTCAAACATACGTTTCTTCCAATACCCTAACCTAACGGGACAGCTGTACGCATACGAACAACAACTACCGCAAACGACACCAACTGTGGATAGTGTCGAGTCTACGTGTTGGAATGTGTTACCTTACTGGGAAAATGGTGAACTGGTAATAAACACTCTTCCTCATTCTGTATCCGTAACAGTGACCAACTCACAATCAATCGCTACTCCAGCACCTTTCGACCAGTTTCTGAACATAACAGAGTCACAAATAGCTTCAGCTTTAGGTTCCACTACTACTGCATCTCAGTTATGGCAACAAGCAATGTCAGACCATTTTCTCAATTTATTATTTAAGCAAAACGGACAAACACTTTACGCTTGGGTACAAAATTACACTTCCTCATGGGTAGCGGTGTGGGTAAAACTACCTAACTGTATACCTGCGTCATCTTCAGCTACAATAAACATCTGTTTCACTAACTCCATTCAATACCCTTACACTGGGATCTATTCAGCTGTCTATCCAGGTTACGATAACG
>Ga0208312_100006_pt1 | contig 30181 bp, 50 predicted proteins | sample BED_Mat_virus_9__FD_187140 | JGI IMG/M metagenome (GOLD analysis project Ga0208312, IMG submission 187140) | Extremophilic microbial mat communities from Yellowstone National Park, USA - BED_Mat_virus_9_15 (SPAdes) (version 2) | ecosystem: Environmental > Aquatic > Thermal springs > Hot (42-90C)... | reverse complement strand
CAAAGAGTTGCGAAAGCGATCGAACGAATGAAAGCGGAAGGTATCACGCTATGGCGTCCGTCTGTTAGCGATAAAATTGAGGAAATTTTTGATGTTGTAATTGTTCAAGAAAGCGTCGGTTGCGATAATCAGCAGTGCAACCACGTCTCGCATGATCCAGCTAGCCCTTACATCAAGCTGATACCAAAAAGCGGGAAACTTTTGTTTTTAGGCGATGTACAATATGGCGAAGTAAGATACTATTACTATGCGCTTTTAACAAGCGGTACCAAGTATTTCGAGGTCAAACAAGAGCCATTTTATTGGGACGGAATACGCGAAATAAGCGCCGATGAAGTTCCAGATTATCTTTTTAGTCAATTCGCAGGTGAATGAAATGGTTGAAATTTGTAACCATCGCGGTCACTACAAATTTACCGCTAAGCGCTTAGTATATAAGGGTAGGGGTAACTATGACTACGCTTTCTTTACAGTTTACAGCCACCACAAAAAGCTTGAAAAAGCGAAAAACGACGCGCTTTGCACAAAATCTTTTGGTTACTATGAGTCCATTGGAACGCCTGAAGATAACGAATTAATTTTAGTGAGGTGAGTAACATGGATGATCGCACAAAACTTGATTACGCAGAAAAAATGTTGTGTGTACTACTTAACGTTGACATAATGGAACTAGAGGCTATTTATCAAATGGAAGAGAACCACCACGGAACAATTGATCTAGCGTTTGAACACATGGAAGACTTTAAAGACGAAGATTCAAAGTTTTGGCTCTTTGTGTGGGCAGTGCGCGACGTGTCAATTGATGAAGTGAGGGATATAATCACTGAGGAAGACGCTCAGAGTTTTCAAGACATGATTCTCGATAATAACTCTGCCAATTGGGGCGCTATCGCATCATTCGGTTCATACGAAGGCGAAGACGTCGAAGAAAACCGTGAAAGACAAGAGCTTTTCGTTGAGTATGTAAAAGGCACAATCACGAAAGAAGAGTTCGCGAAAATGTATAAGCAATTGGTGAAACAAACATGTTTGAGATAAACATGATTAACACACCATTCGTTTTTCCATGTTTTTCTTTTAAACCATCGTGCGGTGGCGAAGTAAGATTTTACATTTTTGACGCGATAAACGATCGATTCGTTGTTATGACTTACTGCGATAAACACAAGCGTGAGGTTGCTTACATAGTCTCAGACCTTTTGACATGGGCAAAGCACACAGAATCACTTGTAATAAATGCGATTAACACTTTTGTAGGTGAAGCAAATCCATTTGTAGAGCTTAGTCAAAACATCGAAGAGTTGAAAACAATATTTCGAGATCTTGTAGGTGATTAAAGTGAGAGACCCAATTTTGGTTGATTGTCCAGTATGCGGTCGTAGATACTCAGTATCATATTTGCCACAGCATGTAAGGAAAAGGCATGGTGATATTTATGGAAAGAATCATACTTAAGGTGAAACACAAAACTTTCATTTTTGATGATTGCGAGTACAACACAACAAACCAGTATTTGTACATCATTAACGCACAAACAAAGAAAACAGTTGTAGTGGTTCACGCGCAATTTATTATTTTCAAAAGAGACAATGAAGTAGAAATATGGGTTCTCTAGAAAAGTTTTAAAGCCACAGCGTGGTTGATCAAATGTGTTCGGGCTGAATTGCGTTGAACGAAAGCTACGCGATTTATTAGAAGACGCAAATCTCAACGCATATGAAGATTATGAAAAGGACATGATCGCCCAAGCTGAAAAAGAGTATATCAAAGAAACTGGTGAGCAACCAGATGAAGATTTTATTGAAAGTGTGATTGAGGCAATAGGAGAAGATTGGGATAGCCAAATGGGAACTTTTCAAGTAAAACATTATGGCGTGTCAACAGATGTTTACGATTTCACTGGTTGTTTATACGTAATTGAGAAGTTACATAGGTACATACTTGAGAAAAAGGACAAAATAGAACGCGCGTGTAATGTAAGATTGAAGGTTGGTCACGTTGAGGAAAGACGAACACCAATTTCAAGATACTGGGAGCTTGTAGTTATTGTGGAGGGGTTCCCGTTTGAGTTTTACTGATGTGATCGAAGGACTTGTCGAAGTGGTTAACCACAGGATTTCAATCGAAATCTTGAGAAAGCTTGTTTACATGAGGGTTACACGGGACGGCATGCTCATATCTGATGAGTCGCTTGAACAACTCAAAAACGCGTGGGAAAGAAAAGTTCGCGTTGACGCACTGAAAATTTACGGTATGACGGAAGATAGAATCGTTGTTTGCGGTGGCTCGAAGGCTTTGCAGATGTTTTTAGAGTATTTGCCAAACGCAATAGCTGGATCTGGTGTAAGCGCAAAATATCAAGTTGAAGATGGTTGCGTGATAATCTTTAAATAGGTCATCGTAACTATGATTCAAAATGGTCGCAAAAAGAAAGTACATACCTGTAATATGTGAGCTGTGTGGTAAGCCAGTTGGTTTGACATACCACAGCAGGCACTTAAAGAGGCATGAAACAAATGTTCGCTAAAAAGGCAAAGCTCATAATCGGCGCAATAATCCTTGTGATCGGCTTTAAAATCCTTTTTTCGGTTGCGTTCACACCAGTGCCTTACTGTCTCGATTACGCGTGTTTGAACGGAATAATCCAACAGCTGTACGAGTTTTTGATTTCCATTGTTCTTATTCTTTTGGGTGTGGTGATCATCACTGCTTAAGCTCAGTAGATTCTTGGAAAACGACGAATTTTCGGATTTTTTGAGCATTATTAAAAAAATAGCGGATTACGATCCATCAACCAAATCGTGGTATCCATCAAATCGAAAAATCCTAAAGTTTTCAAAGCAGGAGTTTGAACAAATAAAGAAAGCGCTTTCAAATTATGTTGACACATCAAATCTTGTGTATCCTGAGCTTGAAACGAAATTTGACGGAAATTACTTTATCGTGAAAAACGTACCACTGGATTTGTACTACACGCTTTTACCAGACTTTTCATACACAATTGTGAAGTATGACCCAAACTGGAGAGGATTTGTGCATCAAACAATAAAAAGAATCTGGTATGAAGATGGTAGCATAAAGATTTATCGTGGAATGTATCCTACGCTTAAGAAAAGGATTGGACTAGATTCAGCAAAATATCGAGAAAAGGTAAGCGTGAACTGGGTGAGCGGTTACGAAAAAAGAGATTACCAGTTTGAGCTTGTTGACAAAGCGCTTGATCAGATATCTGAGTGCGGATGTGCAACCGTTCAGATTGCCACAGGTGGTGGAAAAACGGTTGTTGCAAGCGTTCTTGTGAACAGCTTAAAACCGAAGAAGACGTTTTTCCTTTCGCTCAACACAGATTTGCTGATTCAGGCACATCAGATGTTTGAAAGAGCTAATTTTTGCGATATGGGTTACATCAGACACGGTTACAGAGATTACAACAAATCAATTGTGTTTTCAACCGTTCAGACACTCAACAAAGCGCTCCAAATCGCAAACGGAATAAACGAACAAGATGAGTGGTTTGATGAAGTGAGATATGACTCTGATGAGCTTGATTATGATGAAGCAATTGAAATAGCAAACGCTTACAGAAGCGCAGATCTCGTGATCTTTGATGAGTGCCAGCACGTTCCAGCAAAAACAGCAAGATTTGTTGTGAGCGAAAATCCGAACGCTTTGAGGTTTGCGATGAGCGCAACACCTTATCGAGATGATTTGCGGGATATGGAAATTTACTGTCTAATGGGCGATATTTGCGGTAGAGTCACAAGCTCTGATTTGACTGATCTTGGGTATCTCGTTCCTGCTGACATAACATTTGTTCACTACACACAGGATGTGTTTGGTGATACGTTTCAGCAAATAAAATCCGAGATTTTCCAGTCGGATGAGAGAAATCAGCTGATAGCTGACATTGTAAGAGAAGCACCAAAGCCTTGCCTTGTGCTTGTCAAGGAAATATCACACGGTAGAGCGCTACTCAAAAAGATGGACGCGCATTTTGTGTACGGCATGATAGACGCAGATGAAAGAGGAACGATTTTTGATAAGTTGAGAAATGAATCGATTGATGTTGTTATCGCAACAACACTTGCGGATGAAGGTTTGGACATACCAGCTTTGAGATCTCTTGTTCTTGCTGGTGGTGGAAAGTCGTCAACAAGAGCTTTGCAGAGGGTTGGTAGAATCGTGAGACCTTACAAGGATAAAGATTTCGGGTACGTATATGACATTTACGATGAAGTAAAGTACTTTGATGAACACTCTGAAAAAAGGAAAAAGATATACTCAACAGAAAGAAGGTGGATCATCCATCACAAGTAGATACCAGATAGCTGATTGCTCGTATATTCTGAGAGGTGCTATGGAATTTCTTTTAGAAAGAAACAAAATCACGATTTACGAGATGTACGACGTTATAACAACTTTTGAATCGCTTGTCACGGGTATAATCGCTGGTGATCAGTTTGACCCAGCATTTATCAGAGCGGAAATACACGAAGTTATAAGAAAGTTTGATTATGAAACACGCATAGTTGTTGATCACGCGCTCGAACAAGCTTTGAACTGCATAAAAAGTTTATTAGTTGAAAACTAGTATTTAATTTATGTCACTGCACTGTAAGGGTCTGTGCTGGATGAGTTGCGGAATCATTATGATTCCGAACGAAAAGCAGGTTGAAAAAATCAGAGAGTACTGCGAAAAGCACGGTATGACTTACTTTGATCTAAACGAAAGAGCAAAAAGGTTCTTTAGAGGTGAAAAGATGAGCGCGTTTTGTCCGTATCTAGTGAACAAAAGGTGTTCGATTTATCCAGTGAGACCAGCGATTTGCAGGTTGTTCGGTATTGTGAAAGAGCTGGCATGTCCTTTCGGTTGCGCGCCAAGCGAATACATTTCTCATGAAGACGCAAAAAAGTTGATATTTGGTGACCCAGTATGGTGAGAAAGTACAAAAAGGTTTACGTCAAAGTCGATGTTGAGTACTACGAAAAGACAAAGCAAATACTCGCAAAAAGGAAGCTTTCTTTCACTTTCTGGCTGAATCAAAACATGAAAAGGTTTGTTGAAGGAAGGTACACACCAGTGACTGGTGCATGAACGTAAAAGAGCTTTTTTACAAGTCAATAATCGATGAGTTCAAAGCGACAGATATCAGGGTTTCAGTGCTTGCATACGACTGTTTGAGGCACTCATACTACGAAATGGTTTACGACAAACCTTATTCGTACCAAACAGCTTTTAGACTGTGGCTTGGCAGGTCTCTTCACAAAACAGCACTCACAAAAGGTCACGAGACACCAGTTGATTACGCTGGGATTCGTGGAACCGTTGATGAGTATGATGAAGAAACTGGAACGCTCATCGAAAAGAAGTTTGTGACAACAAAGCTTCAGGATATACCGCACAACTATATAAACCAGATAAGGTATTACGGCGCGCTTCTTGAAAAGCACGGAAAAAAGGTGAACAAAATGTTTTTGCTCGTTGTAAACGTAACAGGTGAAGTGTCTGTTTACGAAGTTCCAAAAGATGAATCATCATTTGATGAATTACTAAGAAAAGCGAACGAACTCAAAAAAGCGCTTGACACAAACGCTTTACCGAAAAGAAACATTGGTGTTGAGTGCACGTACTGCGATTTCTTTTCTTACTGTTTCTCAGATGATGAATCCAATAAGCGCACCAAGACAGTAAAAGCCGAAGTCGATAAGACCACTCCAAATTAGCGGATTTCCTTCAACGATTGTGTCAAACACACCTTCCTTTAAAACAAGAATTGCGATGAGCGCGCCGATTAAATAGTATATCGGAAAGTGCATCATCCTAATAAAAAGCGAAATTGCCAAGCCCCATGCGAAGTGTGCGTCCTGAGCGAGCAAAAATGTTGATGGCGTCCACTTTTCAAATGTTTGTTGCGTTCTAAACGTATAAAAGTAGTATCCGAGTAAACCAAAAAGCACCGCAGTGAAAACGCTTGCGTCTATAACTTTTAAGTAAAGCATGATTGCGGTAATGATTAAAGCGATCACCGCAAACATGTCGCGAAACTCCATATAAGTTTTTATACACCAAAGTGACTAATATATATTATGATAAATGAAGCATACATCGAAACAAGAAAAAAGCTTGATACACTGTTTGAAAAGTTTTTGGAAGACACTGTAGCGTACAGGATGACTCAGAATTTGAACCCTAATCTCACAGACAAAGCGATATCAGAAATAAAGAACGCAATGCTTTTTGCGCTTGACACAGCAAGGCTGATGATCGATCGTGGTTCAAACGTTTACATCGCTGTTGGTCAAGCGTTCAATCAGGCTCACAACTACTTATACGGTAGATTGATAAATTATCCGAAGGAAATCAGAGACTACGTTTCGATGCTCGGTTCGTACTTCATCATGGAGTATCTTGGATACTTTGAGTTAGCTTTATTCCGTCAGAAAAAGTCAGGTCGTAGTACTCGTCGAGCCGAAGTTGCTCTATAAATGGCGTTATTTCATCCTTTGAAAGCGTTATCACAAGAACTGGTTTTTCGATTTTCGGAAGTAGGTGTGTCACCTGTGCGAGCGCGTTCGATAGTTCATTCGGTAAGCCAAGAGTGTGTTGAACTGATTTCAAAATCAAACCAGCAGTTTCCGCTGGGCTTTCATCTTTTGAAAAAACGTATGTAACTTCGTCACCACTTGAAAAAACAGCTGTGAGCTTGACTTTCAATATTCCACACCATCCACATCGATGTGTTTAGCCCATACTGGCGCGCACACAACTTTGAGCCCGTGTTCGTGCACTTTTTTTGAATAAGGAATGTCCGCGCTATTCGCTGGCACTTCAAACCCAAAAATTTTCAAACGCATATCAAAATCACTAGGGTAGAACTCAATATTTAAAGCTTTTCCTCTTACAAGCATAAAACCAGTTGGGAAGTATCCCTTCACAACAAAAGCTTCTCCTCTTTTTATGTATTCGTCGCAGTCGTTGCCGTTCCAGAAATATGATATGAGTGGTTTGACAGATCCGTATCTCGATTTTCTCTCATTGTAAAGCCCAAGCACAATGTCCGCGTCATACTTTTTTAGAGTTATATACGCGTCTTTCGGAATAACAATATCAGAATCAACCATGAGCAATTCGTCAAATCCGAGTGCAAATTTCCTTATGATTTCCATGTTGTGTGCAACGTTTTTCCACTTTTCGGTAAAACGGTTTTCACTGACAATTAGCCAAGAATGGTAAACATCGCTTGGTATCTCAAGGTTTCTTATTGATTCGACCATTTTTGGATGAAGTGAACTGAAGCCTTTTGCTGGTGTTCCGATAAGCAGTCTAGACAAAGTGAAACACTACGTTGATCGCGACGGTGAGAACCGATATTATTATTGTTGCGTACGTCACTTTTCTATTTGTGTTTTCTAGCTCATTCTTTCTCATTTCCTCAAACTTTGTTTCGAGCGATGAAACTCTGTCCTGCAAATCTTTTATCTGCATCGCGATTGATGGTTGCCCGTCGAATCCAACTGTTATCCAGTTAATCAGCTTGTCAAGTTTTTCGCTGATTTCTTTGATTTCCTGAGACAAGTTTCAAACCACCTCTCAACGCAATGTTTCTCAAAACTTCCCTTCTTTGTGCAAGCGCTTCTTTTTGTTCTTTTGGTATTGAACCCAGCTTTGTTGAAAGCCTTCCAATGAAAAGCGTAACCCTTGAGATTTCATCAGAAAGCAACTTTGAGCCTTCATCAGTGAGCCTTGATGTCGGAACTCTCTTCAGCTCTTCAAGATAGTGGTTTGCTATTTTCATGATGTGCGGTATCCACACATACTCTTCCCTTAATTTGGATAATTTCCTGTCAATATCTGTGATGGACACATTTATTACAATGAAAGCACAATTTAAAACATTTCGATTTTCATTGGTTGTGTTATCACGTTTTCTGAAAGTGGGTTTATCTGTCTTGGCAAAATCCTTTTTCCGTCAAAAGTGAAGAAAACTGTTCTCACAAGTGGTTCTTCAAGACCAAGCTTTTTTGGTGAAAGCGGATTTACGTGTATCGTTGTTGTTGCGCCCTTTATGAAAAAGTCACCTTCGTTGTAAATTATTTCCCTTCTAGGCAATCCCTTAATGTATATCTTTCCATTTTTGATCGAGCCATCTCTTGTTGTGATGTACGATTTTGCTCTGAAATAGTAGTTCTTGCCTTCTTTATCACCTTCCTCTTTGAGCTTTCCAAGTTCATCAGAAACCATGTGTGAGTACCTTTCAGGATTTGTTGTGTGTATCGAATCAGTGTCGCAGTATATGAATCCGTCGTCATCTTTAACAGTTTCGTGGAGATAAAGCCTTGCCTTTGCGGTTATGTATGAAGCCCATATCAGATTTGATGTTCTTGACAATCTCGGTTTTCCAGCATCCCTTTTTATCCACAAACCAGATATCTCTTCCCATTCGTGCCAGTCATCAGGTGGTGATGTTCTAACTTCAGCTCTCTGAAGCCTAAGAGCAAGCCTTCCGCAAAATGAGTTTAAAAGCAACTTTTCGTAGTTTCTCAAAGGCGTGTTTCCAGACTTTTCAGCTCTGAGTTTGTTTTCGTAGTGCTTTAGAACCCAGCTTCTGAAAGGCGATGGCATTTCTTCATAATTTCTGAAATCTATTATCCTTTTCACTTCACCGAGCTTGTTGTCATGAATGTATCTTAGCTCAATGTTTGTGAACCAGCTTCTCAATCTTCCGTAAGGAAAGTAAAGTTTGTCGAGCTTAACACAAAGTGGTGGAAGGTGCTGTTTGAATATTTCAACTTCTGCAAACGTTGCACCTTCATATGAGAAATCAGCGGAAATAACAGGTTTTTCCATATCTGGAAAACTCAGAACCGATGCGCAGTAAGGATAAAGAGAATTAAAATCGAACACGTAAACATTGTCAAATCTGCCGTATCCGATGCACTCAGTCCTTCCACCGTGATAAAGTCCGTGAAGGTCAGCGTTCATCACCTGAATTTTGAATCCAGTCTCTTTTCTGAACTGCGAGTAAGCAAGAGATGCCGCAGTTGAAAAAGGTCTTGGAATGTGAACCGCACCAGTTAAATCAACAGTTGAAAAATCTTTGACTATGTATTTGTAAATGTGATACGAAACTTTTGCGTCGTTTATCGCGTATTCTTCAAAATACTTTCGCTCATCCTGTGTTGGCTCTCTCTTTCCCAAATAATCTGGTTTTTTGAGCTTTGGAAATCCGAACTTTTTTCCCAATTCCTCAAGTGATGACTGGAAAAAATTAAATATGTCAACAAGAAACAGCCTTTTTTCTGGATCTAAATCAATTCTGAAAACCTTTGACCTGTTGACTCTAACTCTTGCATTCGGAAACATGTGTCTTATCATCACAAAGTCGAATCTTGCGTTGTTTGTCGCAAAAACCGTTCTTTCAAAGTTTTTTATTTCGCACCACCTGTCTCTGTAAAGTATAACACCACCTTCTGGTTCTGAATAAAGCTGAATCGAATAAAGCTCATGACCTCTACCGTAGTCAACCGTTTCAGTGTCAAATCCAAAAATTCTGTAACCTACACGATTCTTTTTGACCATATCGTGTTCCTCTCCACAAACTGTGTTATTGATATATCCTGAGAAAGAAATTCTATGAATGAGAACCTGAGAATGAAATAAGCGTAATTCAGAGTTTCAACACGACCTCTGTCATAACCAAAAATGTAATTTTCCTCAACACCTCTACCGTTTCCAGTTTGTATAAAAACTTTGATCGCTTGAATCAGCACGCCTGACCCGCAGTGTTCAAGCGCTCTCTGCCTTGTTTTAAACATTGCGCCTGTTGAAAGTCCCAAAAGAGAGTTCGGAAAGCTTGTTGAGAATCGACCAAATGGCAAGTAGTAAACCCATTTGCTTGTTTCTTCATCAAAGTGAACACAGTAGGTAACAGGGTTTATCCAGCTTACTGAAATTCTTATTCGGTAGTAGTTTTTCGGAATGAAAGCAAACGTGTATCTTGTGATGAGTTTGAAGTACCTTGCGTATCTCGCTCTTGTTGAATACGGTAGTGTCGGGTTAAAGACAAGCAAGTCTCTTCTGATTTCCGATAGCGAAATGTTGTCCACTGGGATTAGATACAGGTATCTTGCTGTGGTTGAGTCAGCAAGAATCCTTTTAAAACCCGTGTTTCTTGACATCGCTTGCGCAAGCCCCTTTACGTCTTCGGAGTACACTGGTGGGTACTGAAGTGACATTACGCGTCACTTATGATTACCTTCACAACTTTTCCTTCTATTTTATACTTTTGCCTGACATACTTCGGGATGTTTATCCTTCCAGACTTGTCCACTTTAAGGATTAACTGAATTTCTGCCATGAATTACTATTTGATGAAGGGTTATAAAAATTTTGCCATCAGAAACCTTTATATGTCGGTTAAAAACATAATATGTTAGGTGATGCCATGTCAGTACGTAACGTACCACCAGCCATCCCGAAGGACATGGTGACCAAAGAAGGGACAAAAGTGCGGATAATCAAAGCGGAAATCGTCGATGAGCCGATATACACACAGCTCGGTCAAGTGACAAAAGCGCTCACACTCGAAGTTGAGCTCAACGGTCAAAAGTATTCACACCTTTTTGGGCTCAACAGACCAGTGATAACTGGTAGCGCCGCAAGACTTCTGGCATCAGTAGGAATCAGTGATATAAACGCGCCAGACGCAAAACAAAAAATCAAGCAACTCGAAGGAAAAGTGGTCACCATACAGAATCGGGGTGGCAAACTGTACTGGACGGTTTAAACCGTCCTACACCTTTTTTATCGGTTGCGATTGAACACAGCCAAGTGAATTCGGAACTATACTTCTTGCTTGTTCTTCAGTCATACCACACGCAAGTTGACACACTCTAACACTTCTTGACAAACCCGCACAGCAGTGAACAAGAACGTTCTCGTTTATTGTTTTTACAAAATCAATGATCCATTCTGGTATAGGTTGGCAGTCAGCAAGCGGTATGTGAAAATATTTAACAGGAAGGTCGTTCACTGTCGCGAACTTTTCTTTATCGCACACATCGATCACAACTTTTATGTTGTAATTTCTGAGTTCATCGAGCGTGAAATTTTCATCTGATTGATATATATTTCTGCAAAAATGCCTGATCATTTCAGAACCTTTACTATCAAACCGCATATTATTGGTGTTATAAGCATCTTTTTTGAATCACCAATTTGTTCAAGAGTTTTATCAAGCTCATCTTTCGATATTGGTGCCTCAAACAGTATTTTATACACGATAACGTAGTCATCCTCATCTACTTTTGTTATGAGCTTATCCACCATCGTATATCGCCGTAAGATAAAGTGTTGATTGACTCGGAACGACAAACGATATTGATGCAACACCAGATGTGTTGGTCACGCCTGAACCTAATAGCGCACCACCAAAACCAGTAAAGTCAATTTCGTTTGTGCCGTAGAAATTGTACAGCTTTATCGTGATATTTGATGTAGCTGGTGTTGTGTAAACCTGAACCGTGATTGTTTGACCCTGTGTGATGCTTGCAGGTAGAGAAATGCTAAGCGTTATCGGTTTGTCAAATGATATGTACATTATACTGCTTGATGTTGTCGCACCAATATATTGTAACCCGAACAAGAATGATGGCACTGAACTGAATATCACCTGTGGTGAAGCAACACCATTTGCAAAAGTAACATTTGTTGAAACAGATACGCTTGTTATAGACGGAAATACTTCATTAAGCGTGCCGTTTGTAAAGTCGTAAACCAGAACAACTGATGAACCACCAGATGGAAGACCACCATTTCCATGTCCAATGAAACATATCACAAGTGAACCGAGAATTGTTGCGCCGAGATTTATGTAATTTGAGATTGATGCTGATGGTATAAGCACATTCAAATTCACGTATGATGGCAAAGTTGAACCTGATGGAATGTAAACAAGCGAAACAAGCTGGTTTGCTGGATTCCACCAGAGAAACGCGAGCATATCAGGTGATGCTGATGCAAAGCTGTGAAATATATCGGTAACAACTGAAACTGTGTTTGCACCAGATAGACTGAGAATCGACGTCCAGCTTACAAGGTTTGCAGAGCTGAGCACCACAACAGCACCTCTTGGTGCGCAACCACCACCTGTTGCAACCATCCAGTAAACGCCGTTGAAAAACGCAATGTCTGCAACTGTTTGGTTGGCCGCTGACGATGTCGCAACTGGTGCAATCGGAACGAATGACGTTGCAAGCGTTGCGGATGTTGTGCCGTTTATCTGCGACTCCTGAATATAAAACACGCCGACGGTTGAGTTATCGCTTGCGGTAACAACCCACACAAGCACATCTGTTAGGCTTGTGTTAAAACCAATTCCAGAAATAAGCACGATGCCGTTTGGTTGTACATCCGTAAAGTTTGATGGCAGAACTGCATAGTAATTCACAAGTACAGAAAAACCACTCAAAACCGCTAATTCGTTTCCTTTCATCACAATTACATGACTTGTGAATGGTGATACTACTCCATTAGCCGCACCGCCTGTTAAAATCGTGCTTACAGTTGTTCCGCTTAACGCACTAACAGTTCCAGCGCCAGCTGAACCACTACCAAAATACACATATGGTCCAACAACTGCAAAAGGTGAACAAAAACCGTTTCCGTTGTTGCTCAAATAAACACCAGTTGAAACCATATAATCACCTACGGTCTGTATAGCGCAATTAATCTGTGTGTGCCATTAAACGTTGGAGTGTAAGTGAATGTTGCAACGCCTGATGCGTTTGTCACAGCTGTGCCGATAAGCGTACCACTGAAATCTGAATCGTCTGCTGTGTAATCAAAGAAATCTTCAAACAGAGATATGCTTATATTAGATGTTGCTGGAATTGTTGAAACTGAAACGGTAACAGCTTGACTCGTTGTGAGTGTTGTCGGTACAATTATAACCAGAGATATTCCAGAATCAAGCACTACACTGAGAATTGATGAGCTCGTTGTGCCGTTGTACGCGTTTATCGGGAATAAGAAAACAGATGGATTGAGAAGAACAAACGGGTCGTGCAGAAATCCGCTTATACTCGGTACTATCGTTATCAAGCTGTTTGCGACAGTGTCGTACGCCGCAAGAAAACCGTACGGGCTACCGCTTATACCAACACGAGTTCCGACACCAACAAAAATATACCTGCCGTACGCATAGGCTGTCAATCTTAATTCTGCGCTTGTGTTCGGTGGGTTTGAAAGAACAAGCACGGAGTTAAAGCTCGGATAAATCGTTGTGTTCGTCCAAGCAATCCACACATTTGTTCCGTCGAAATACGGTATTGCAAGCAGGTTGTCCTGAACCGCAGGTTGAATGCCATAAAATCCATTATACGATGTTAGTGATAACCCGCTTGGTATAATCAAAACTGACGTGAAAGTTTGAAAACCGCTCGTTGCAAGCAGTGCAAACGATCCACGTGGAGCTACACCACCACCAGCGAGTAAAACAAACAGCGAATTGTTCCAGAAAAACGCACTACCACCGTTATTACCATTAGTCAAACTAAGGCTTACAAGCGGAAGATAGCTTGTGGCAACTATTGATGTTATGAACACTGGATTCTGTGATGCAAGCAGTGATTTTGTGCTTATGTAAAAATAATAGAGCGTGTCATTATCAGCACCAATCAAGCAAAACACAAACACATCAGATAGTGTTGTACCAGAAATATTGATCCGTTTAAAATACTGCGCGGTTGCATTGTAAAGACCAGCGGCTTGTATTGGTCCAGATAGAACACTGGGTGAATACGGACCAACGACAGAAAAACTCGTACCGCTTGGAGATATAGCCGCCAAATAAAATGATGAAGGATATCCACCAACTACCAATGCACCAACATTATTCGTCCAATCATATCCACCGACTGTCTGCGCAGGAGTTGAGAACGTTACGACCGTTATCTGATTTGCGGTATTTGATACATTAACAGCAATTAGATAATGAGTTGTCCCGATTAATGTTTCACAAAACAAATAACCATTAATTATTGCGCTTGGCACTATTTCCTGCCAACCGCTACCAGTAAAGAACAAACCTACGCTGACCACGATAAAAATAATTTTTACACACTTATATCATTTTCGCTCCTCGTAGTAAACTGGTTGTTCGTATATTATAACCTCTGTGCCTGCGGTTGGTGGAACTTTTGGTGGTGCTTTCGGTGGACGCTTTTTCTTTTCCTCAAATATACCGAGTAACATTCTTAACAGTAGTAGAATCAAGATAAGCGGTAACAAACTTGAAATAAGCGTTATAAAACTCGTCTTTGGACTTACGGTTGTGCTGGTAACAGTCAAAGATGCAAAGCTAGGTGACAGCACAATTACAGATGAACTTGATGTCGTTGTTGCTGATGCTAAACTTGGTGATAGCACAGTTGGTGTAGTTAGTGTGCTTGATGTTGTAGTTGATGAAGTTAAACTAGGTGACAGCACAGTTGGTGTGGTTGCACCTGATGTAGTTGCCGATGCTGTGCTCACAGATGGTGAGTTGATTGTGGTTGTAGTTAGTGTGCTTGATGTTGTAGTTGATGAAGTTAAACTAGGTGACAGCACAGTTGGTGTGGTTGCACTTGATGTAGTTGCCGATGCTGTGCTCACAGATGGTGAGTTGATCGTGCTCACACTGATCGCCTGTGCTATACCTGATTCCGTTCCAGTTGTTGATAAATTAATCGTAACTGGTGACGAACTTGATGTTGTTGTCGAAGTTAAACTAGGTGATAACACAGTTGGTGCGCTTGTCGTTGCTGATGCTGTACTAACAGATGGTGAATTGATTGTGACAAACTGCGTTGTTTGTGCAGTGCTTACAGATTTGCCAGATGCCGATAAACTAAGTGTAATTATTGGGGTTGATGTTGTAGTTGTCGAAGTTAAACTAGGTGATAATACGATCGCAGGTGCGCTTGTCGTTGTTGATGCTGTACTAACAGATGGTGAATTGATTGTGACAAACTGCGTTGCTTGTGCAACACTTGAAGATTTACCAGATGCTATTGATGTAACTGAAACATTTGTCGTTGTTTGTGCAACACTTGAAGATTTACCAGATGCAGATGAACTAAGTGTAATTATTGGAGTTGATGTTGTTGTCGTTGAATCAAAACTAGGTGATAACACAGTTGGTGCAGGTGTGATTGATGTGGTTGCTGATGCTGTGATCACAGATGGTGAATTGATCGTAACTGTAGTTGTCGTGGTCGTGCTTGTCGTTGTGGTTGCTGATGCTGTGGTCACAGATGGTGAATTGATCGTGACCAATTTGATTACCTGAACGCTTTAAACAAAGATGATATCAGGCTCAACAAAATAACAACAACGAATAGTCCTAAGAAAATTGGAAATATTGTGGAAAGCGCGTTTGCTGGATTTTGTATTGTGCTAACACTCACAACAGTTTCGCTTGAACTCGCTGTTTGTGTTGCGCTCAACTGAACCTCACCCTGAGTATTGCCGAAAACACACCACCAAATGTGCCAAATGTAACTGGTTGCGGTAGCACGTCGTGCGTCAGCAAAACCGCACCAGTGTTGTAAATATTCCCGTTTGAAGTATTAAGATAATAAAAGTAACCGATTAACCCAAGTTCCTGTATTGTTATTTGTCCAGAAATTGAAACAGAAAATGAGATTGATATATCAATGGTTGACACATCCACATTGCTCACAGCAAAAAGCGATATCGGCGCTGATATTGTCGTTGGTGACTGTAACGAATAATCAGTTGCACCAACTGTTGGTGAACCTGAACCAAGCCACGCTGAAACTGATAATGCGTAAAACACCAAATTCGATGTGTTCAGCGCTGGCATTGAAACATTTGAACCACTCGTGTTTCTTGGTATAACTGTTGAAATATCACCAAGATTTTCAAGAAAAAACGCCATAAAATTGTAAAGCAAAGGGTCATCCAGCAAAACGTTACAGTAAACCTTGTCATCAACAACTACAATGTCCTGTGAAACAACCACCATATCAACTCGCCACCAGTATTCCAGTCCAGTTAACCGTTGTTGCACCAGATATTGCTGTCGGAAGCACGTCGTATAATATTGGTGTGACCAATCCTATAATAATTACACCAACCTGAAAATACGCAAACACAAAAAGCGCAACGCTTGAGAGTACAACCCCAGACGGAAACGACAGCGTGCTTGAAAGATAAACAGACGTGCTTGGTGATGCAAGAGACGCATTTACAGACACAGATTGAATTGATTGCAAACCAATGGTGTTTCCGTTTGTGCATGATATGTACAGCGAAACTATGCTCAAATTTGAAATGTTTGGTGGTGTGTTTTGCGGGCTGAACGCAATATTAAGTAACGCATAACCGCTAGCCTGAATCATATTTGATGATGTTGCGCTAGGTGTGTATGTCACGAAAGGCGTAAGTGAACCGCTCGGATGTCCAATGTTTACATATGACAGCCACACAACAGATCCGTAGTTAACTGGCAATCCCAGTAAAAACGCAAGAACAAGCCCAACAATATTTCCGATCCACGAGTCGCTTTCCTTTTCTATATGTGCAACCAATTTGTCGCCGTCGTACGCGTCTATTGTGTACAGAAAAGTAAGACCACCTTTTTTAATTCCAGCAACACCACCATCACGAGAATTTGCGACAAACACATTTTTAAGAGCCACAAGCGTGTAATAAAAATTATGGTAAAAATCGCACTGGGCGAACCGAATAAAATAGACGGATTTATTACGATAGACAATTACGGAAATCCAGATATTCTTTTCGATTTGGAAAACGGTATTCCGATGCCAGACAATTCGTGTGAGTACATTCAAGCCAACCAGCTTGTTGAACACATAAGAAACATTGAAAAACTCTTTCGTGAAATGTACAGAGTTTGCAAAAATGGTGCAATAATTCACATCGAAACACCACACAGAGAATCAGAAGAAAGCTGGATTGACATCACGCATGTGAACCACTGGAGCAAACAGACACCAGAATGGTTGTGTGGTGACAACTATCTGGCAAGAAAAAACGGATGGAAGTTTGAGCTTGTTAACAAATCAATTGCTGGCTGGAACATGATATTTGAAATGAGAGTTGTCAAGCCCCAGCGCTGATCACTATTCTCAGATTAACATCAGATTTGCACACAACACTTGCTTTTGCAGTTGCTTTCTGAATCACAAATCTTTTTAGTTAAAACATATATAAATAGTTATGCACTGCAAAGTGTGCAACACAGATCACGAAATAGTAAGGTCAGCTGGAATACGGCTAAAAAACAGGAAAAGCTTAATTACGGTAAAGCTTGCGTGCGGTCACTGGAACAAGCTTGAAATTCAGGAACAATCAAATCTCGCGAAATACTATGGTGGAAAACTGTGGCAGGACGGTTACAGCTGGGTAAACGTTTTTTACGGATCATACTGGAAAAACAACACGCAACAAATAGACAGAGCTGTTTCAGCGATCGAATCAGATCCGTCATATTCTGGTGGGTTATCAGAATACAACGTTGGACAGGGAAAGCTTTTGACATCCATGGTGATTCCTGAAGATCCACCAAGCACTATTGATGATGAGCAAATAATTCAAAAGCTAAAAGAGTGGATTCCGAATACGATACCAGATGTAACTGGTGCTTACAATGTTTTCTTTCCACCGAATGTTACTGTGACAATGCAAGGCATGAGTAGCTGTGTTGAATTCTGCGCGTATCACTCTTGGGACGGGAAAAACCTGTTTTACACGGTAATACCTTATCCGTGCCAAGAAGGTTGCAACGAATGCACTCAAAATAGTTTCGATACGCTAACAATGGCACTATCAGAAGAAATGACAGAGCTCAAAACTGATATGCAGGTTGGCGCTGGTTGGCTGATTGTTCAAGGAAATGTTGCGCTTGAGCTTTGTGATTACTGCGATGAAAACTATGTGTGCAAAACCGCAAGCGGTTACTATGTTAACGCATGGTGGTCTAACAAAAACAACGCCTGCTGGTCACCAACGATGAGACCAACATTTTGTGAAAAAATAAAGCAATGGCTGAAAGAGATACTACATATTTTTAATAAGAAATGAAACCGATTGAGTATTGGATAAATAAAATACATTGCGGCGACGCTTTTGAATTATTAAAGCAAATCCCAAGCGAAAGTGTCAATTGTGTTATCACTTCGCCACCTTACTATGGGTTGAGAACATACGGAAAATACACGCAAAAAATCTTTGATGGAAACCCTAATTGTTCACACGAATGGAACGAGTATATCAAACCAAAGGAAAGAGGAAGTTATGGAAAAAGCAGTTGGCATAGACCTTCAAGGGATAATGAGCCTAAGTGGAATTCTCAAGTATCACAATTTTGTGTAAAATGCAACGCTTGGAAAGGCGAGCTTGGGCTTGAGCCTGATTACACACTTTATGTTAAGCATTTAGTAGATTTATTTAGAGAAGTTAAACGCGTGCTTAAAAAGACAGGCTCTTTTTGGTTAAATATTGGAGATACTTATGCTAGTGCTGGTGGACCTTCAAGACATCATGGATGTGTTGATCCAAAATATCCAAAGGGAAGAAATATTACGTTTTTGGAACCGCAAGCTTTAACCCAAAAACCCTATCAGCCTAAATGTTTAATGCTAATACCGTTTCGCGTGGCTTTTGCATTGATTGATGACGGATGGATATTAAGGAATGTGATTATTTGGAGAAAATTAAATGCGATACCTTCAAGCGTAAAAGATAGACTGAGCAACACATTTGAGTATATTTTCCATTTCGTAAAGTCTAGAAAGTATTACTACCAGCTTGATTACATAAGAGTGCCACACAAAACACAAAGCGTACAACGTTGGGATAGAGCGTTAAGACAAAATAGTAATGCAAAGCTAAGGAGACGACAGCTCAACACCACTGGTGTAATTGTTGCATCTATGGTTCCAAAATGGTATGAGTATTCCAAGCATGATTTAGCTGTTGGAAGAATTGGCAATTATACTGACCCAATACACACAAAAGGATACTACCCGCTCGGTAAAAATCCAGGTGACGTCTGGGAAATGAGCACTAGATCGATAAATGAAGCACATTTTGCACCATTTCCTTTAGATTTACCATTGCGCCCAATTTTGGCTACTTGCCCACCTGATGGGATCGTGCTAGACCCTCTTGCAGGTAGCGGAACAGTTGCATTAACTTGCGAACTAATAAATCACGGCAAGTGGGATGAATTCAAACTTTATGTGAATGAAACAGCGAAAAAGCAAAAGTGGAACATAAAGTGGATAATGATTGAAATGAGCCCTGAATACTGTAAGATTGCTGAGAAGCGTTTACACAAAACATTCGACGTTTCGCAGTCGCTGGTCGTCAGCCACAAAGAGTATATGCGATGAAATAAAACAATTTTTGAGAAAAATCTTTAGAATGAGTTGATCAAACCACTACCTTGACCCAACTGAAAGTAATCAGTGGTAATTCCAAATGAGTCAAAGCTGATACCAGGTTTAGGTGATGGATATGCACTAACGATATTTTCAAGAACGTCACCTTCAGGCCACTCACCAAACCAGCTTCCAAGATATGTGAAAGTCTTTGCATCTATCACGTCGAAATTGGTTGGACCACTTACGTGTGGTGTTAACAAAACATCAAGATCGCCGTCGTAAAACATATCTGATGTGACTTCAGGACCTCCAACTGGTATTGCAACCGATTGTTCAATTGCAAGCGTCTGCGTGTTAATCTTATCATACTTTCCAGCTTGATGCAATGCAATGATATTTCCAAAATAGTTTATCAACAACTGATAATTTACGGTTGACTGACCGTAATAACCTACAAAAATGTGTGATCCAATTCTGTTTATTTTCATCGCTGTGCCACCAGATGTTTGTGCTGGTGAAAGTGTTATTTCCTGTGTGTTCAGGTCAAGCTTTCCAACACCACCAATCGGCACTGGATACTTTGCGTTGGCTGAGAAGTAAAGATACCTTTCATATGGATCAAGCGTAAGTGTTCCGAATGATGTGTACGCTGGATACACACCAGACGCAAACGCTTTTTGTAATACATTAATGAACAAATTGCTTGACGTGAACAAATATTTTGCAAAATCGTAAGCTTTACCACCATATGTTATTTGCGGACTAATTGACGCGCTCTCTCTTGCGGACTCTTGGACACTCACAATGACAGACCTGAGTTGCGACCTTAAAAGCTCGGACATAACCAAATACTGTGATATCGTCATCGACTGCCTGTTAACCACAACAACAACTGGATTACCATAATTGAGATATATGTTTTTGTAACCGATAGCCATCGTACAGACAGCTGGACCACTACCAGATATTATCGTTATACCGTTTGGTGTGCTTGCTGGTATTTGAACGCTCGCAACTGTGGTCAGAGTTGTCGGGTCTATCTTGTAAAGATATGTGTTAGGATTTGATGGGAAATAGTAAAGATAGTTGCCATCAGTCCCAGCCCAGCCAACATAACTAGCTGGATAACTAGCACTCGCAATAAGGTTCATGTTTTTGTCGTATGTATACATACTTCCACCCCAAGTTATTACACAAATCACTGAACCATTACCGCTTGGTGGATTTGGAACGTATATCACGAATCTCGCACCGTGACTGTCGAGTGTGCCTATCGGTTGCTGAACTATTCTTTTTACAGTGGATAGCGAATCATAATCAACCAGCTGAACCGCTAACGGATCACATCTTTCACCAACATAAACAGGCTTTCTTGGAAAACCAAACTTTTCGTATGGTGGCGACGGAACTGGTGATGGCTGAGTGATCAAAGGGAATAGATTTCCACCAAATTGTGGTTGTGAAACCCCTGATGGTTGTGTGAATTGCGTAAACCACCTTTTGATATTAAAGTTTGCATACGCATGAAATGGATCAATACCACCAGCAGACGTTTGGTTAAGCAAAAATCCGATAGGTGCATTTTGCACAAATATGAGATTACCAGTCGGAATACTGCCAGTAGCCGCATAATTTGATGTTGTAAATTGGTTGTTCGGGTAATACATCTTTGCAACTGGTGTGTTTGTTGCTGGATTAATTAGCAGTGGTGGTGGGTATTTCAACAACAAAATACTGTAATACGGGATATGCGAAAGTCCAGCACCACCAGCCTGTATAGGAACGTCATCAACGGTAAAGCTCAGCTTGTTACTGGAAATTAGCACACCAGCATGGTAGCAAAACACCTGATAAGTTACCGTTCCAATTTCGTTAGGCACATCATACAACGACGCATTACCATAGTTATTTGCGCGCTTGCCATACAGAAATTTGCCGTTTTTGTACAATCTTATAAACGCGTTTGCTGGCGCACCAGAAACAGTAATTGTGGCTAAAGAGCCAACAACTGGATTTCCAGATGAATCAAGCGGATACCAGCTAACACTCAGCGTTAACTCTTGTGCATATCCAGTTGACGATATCACTACCGACATAGTATCAACTGAACGTTATTGTTATAGTAACTGTTATGGTACCACCAGATGTACCAGTAGATTGACCAGCAAACGTGTCGTATGTGAGCAAAAACGCACCAACTGGTGTGACCGCAAGCAAACCAACTTCCGATATCGTAACCGCACTTGTAACGCTTATCGAACCTGAAAGAATAACCTGTGTTGAAGTGGTGTTGACAACTGCTAGTGAAGATATGAGTGCCGCAAATGATGTGTACGTTGATACAAGGTTGGATATTGTTGCCGAAAGTGTTTGCGTACCAGAACCAATAACAATTGATGTTGTTGGTGCTGTAGCAAACGTTGTTGGAAGAGATGTTGTCGCACCAGCCGTAGTTACACCAGACAGACCAGAATGACCACCAACAACCGCAAGAAACAGTTTTAGTGCGTTACTCAAAAAGTTGTCGTTCGTTTTCTCCATGCGAGAAACAACATTACCGTTGCTGTCAGTGATTGTCAATGCAACAACAACAGAAACCTGCGGAACGTAAAGCGCACCACCGCATGTTGCCAAGTAATTGTCTTCTGTTTGATAAGTTTTAACTGTGGACACATGCTATATTGGAACATCAAATATTTAAATTTTGTTGTAAATATCGGTTAATATCTTTAGGATTCCCAACATAAGTACCAAAGCTACCAAATAGTCCCATATCGAAATATGAACAGTTATTACGCTTAAACTCAAAGATTGTTTGGCAATAGCCAAACCACTAACAACAATATTTTGTTTAGTTGCAACTGAACCTTTAGCTGAACCTTCAGCCTGAGCTGTAACTAAACCTGTAACTGAACCTTTAGATGAACCTGTCTCAAACACATTTACAAGTGTGTTCTTTGTTAGTATGGCTAAAGTTGTAGTCTCAAAACCTGAACCACCAGTAATAGGTGCAGATGAATAAATTATCAAAAGTGTGGCTACCGCTTTTGCGTGTTGTTCATTTATTGTTGTGCTGAATATAGTTGTTTCACGAGAATTACCAGAACCAGATATACTGGTTGCAATTGCAACACTTACACTAGCAAACTCACTTGATTTAGCCGAACCAACAACGTTTATTGTGGGACTTGTCGTCACACTCGCAATTTCACGCGCAAACTCAGACACAATTTGAGAAACCTGCGGTACGGAAAGCGTGACAGATTGTCTTGCAATTCCACCAGTAATAGGTGCAGATGAATAAATTATCAAAAGTGTGGCTACCGCTTTTGCGTGTTGTTCATTTATTACTATGTTAAAAGCTGTTAATTCATTAGTTTGCGCACTACCAGAAAGCTTAATTCCTGTTGATAAAAGTGATGACTCTCTAGCTGTTTCTGAAACACTCATAAATTGGATATATCAACGCATAATATATGTCTTTACAACCACTATGTGAATTAAGATTTCAAGAGTATAACTCACATCTTTCATCCACCAAAGAAATGGTTGAAGGAACTATAATTGGTATGCCTTGCGAATACAACTCGTTTAGTGTGTTAACATCCACCATATGCTTGCTATACACTTCTAAGAGTTCCTCAAGCTCTTTGATACTCATATTTCAACCCCTAAACACGATAAAAGAATAAAGCGAACCTTTCCCATCTTCGTTAATGGGTATCCACAGCCAGTTTTTCTTGTTTTTTGAGAGTGCAAATGGTGTAAGTATCAAAAACCACGTTTTGCCATCATAAACTCTTTGTCCATCAAGCTTGTAAATGTTGTAGCTAAATGTTATTCGCGGATAAGGTAGCGGATTTTTTGCTATGAAATTTTCCATAACCGAAACTATATTTGCCTGAGAATCACCAGCCTCAACGTAAGCACGGTACAACTTCGGCAAAAACGGTTCAACAACGTTTTGCTTTAACAAATCAATTGCCGAAATAACAGCATCGTAAACTCGATAAGTGTCTTTCGGAACACGCTTGTACGTTTCATATCCACCATATGATATTTCAACAGTGTCATTAACAAATATTTTGAACATATAAACCCCAAAAATTTTTGGTGGCATAACCGCGACAAGCTCATACCCGTTTTTGAGTAATAATTCATTTAAAAGATAAGGGTCAAAGCTCAAAGCTCATCGAGCCTGTTGTAATTTTCCAACCCATAGCGATTCGCAAGCTCAACCGCTTTGTGTTTGAGCTCTTTATACTCATCCGTGTTTCTGTTTTCCCATGCAAAAAGTATTCCTTCCATTAGATCTCTTGGGTCGTACATGAAATACTTATAAATGAGATCCCACCTTGTTTCAACCCACATCGTGTGTGTAACAGGAACTTTGTAGCCAACCGTGTGTTCATTCTGCGCGCGTGAATCAACGTAAACACATGGCGTACCGCTCGCATTTGCTTCAAGTGGCAATAATCCAAATCCTTCTGAGTGTGATGATGCAATGAAATAAACCGCAGATGCGTAAAGCGCCGATTGAACGTTTTTCTGAAGCCTGCCGAACCATTCTCTTAGTATGAGTTTAGGATGTAGCTTTGCGTGAATCTTTTGCTCTACTTTTTCCTTTGGGATATTTGTCACAACAAGACACTTAGGCATTCTTTCAATTTTTCCTTCTCTTTCTGCAATCCAGTATGCTTCATTAATTTCGTCAAGACCCTTTCGTGGATGTGATATTTGCTCCATTCCACACCACGCAAGCACAAATTCACCGTATTCATTTTTGAATCTCTGAACTTCTTTTTGGTCTATGTTTTTAAAGTAATCCAGATTGATAAACCTTTCAAATACACCGCTTACGTTTACACCAAGATTTGTTATGTTTTCACGCGAAAACTCACTTGATGCGTACACCTGAAATTTTTTGCTCATTTCGACATGCCTTGACGTCCAGCCTGCGGTTGTTCCTTCAAGATCAGCCATAAAATACGCTTTATCAGCAACTTCAACCCAATCCTGAGCGAACATCTCAACTGCGCTCGATACAAAAAGCTGTGGCATGTAAATTCTGTCGAAATGCCCACCACCTTCGTATTCCCTTAACCTTAACATTCTTGTTTTCCTTCCTTCACCAAGATTTATCAGACCACCACGTTTGAAAACAAGAAGCTGATTTCCGTGCTGAATCGGCTTTGCATCAAATCTATCAGTGATCATCTGAACGCCTATTATAACTGTCTCATGACCCTTTTTCTTCATTGCTTCAGCCATTCTTTGACACACATCGTTGTAGCTCGCAACAGCGCTGTTTGAATTAAGAAACAGAATTCTCATATCGACACCATAAGTTGTAGTAGTTGCACCAGAACTAAAGCAAAAACCGCTATAAATATCAGATCAGAACCAACGAAGCTCATACAAGTCCCATTTTCTTCATTATTTCCTGAGCGAACACGATTTCTGTTACAACAAGAATTGTGTCCATCACCATGTGCTCAAACAGATCCATCGGGTCTTCCTCGTTGTACCACTCTTTCAGGTGTTCGTGTATGTGCTCAGGCGAAGGCGCATAAGTGACACTCATATTCTCAACCCCTTATAATATTTTTCTTCGTTACCTATAAACCATGCTGTTATGTACTTTGTGTTGTAAACAACAATCATGTTTTTTCTTTTTATCAACCTGTAATTCCCAAGCATTTTGTACACCTTGTCATAGTGCTTTGTGAGAATGTGCTTTGAGATAAAACGCCTTTTTTCGATATCATCCAGTTTCAATTTGCCTTACCACTGAGTAAATATCAACGCCCTGATAGCTCAAAAAATCGAGAAAAGCTCTGAACCTTATCGTTATTCTGGTCATTATTCTGTGAATTGCAAGAACATTCACTGGTTTTGATGTAAGAATATCCTTTACTGTTTTGAGTTCTGATTGAATCATTGACAAATTTCCTCTATTAACAGCAAGCTCAAGCCCTGTTACACCAGACTTGTCAAGAACCTGTTTCATTGTGTCAAGAACATCAGAAAACCAGTCTATCAGCATTATCGCGTAATCCGTGTTGAATATGTTGTCATCTTTTAAAAGCTCAATACTCGTGTTCGACGAAAAAATCGAAAAGAAATTTGTAACGCTAAACATTCAGAACACCTCTCCGTAATAAAGAGAAACAACAGACACAAGATCGTTAAATTTGTCTCTGAGCTTTTTTGCAAGATCCGCGTACTCTTTTGAAAGCGCTGGATCACCTAGTTCGACTATCTGTGTCATTCTTTGCTCGATCGGCTCAATTTCCTTTAAAAAGTTGTTTATCCTTGCAACGCTTGATTTGTCAAGCATCGGTGATTCATACAGCTTTCCAACAAGAAACGCAATAGCTTCATCAATTTTGCTCTGAATTTTGTTCAAAATATTTCTCTGATCCTTTTTAAGCGAAAGAATAAAAGCCACATTTGGTTGATAATCAATTGCGCGAAACGATGCTCTTGCGTGTATTACAACCGCTCGAACCGACACGAAATTGTTTATGTGCACATAAAAATATGTTTTATGCTCTCAAGACAACATAATCAGCAAAAAGTGCGGTGTAATGCTTTATCGTATAATAGTTTTTCAAAACTTCTTTCATCAAAGCCCTGTTTTCCTGATAAACATCTTTTATAGTTAGAATATCAAAAATGAGTTGCTCGTAATGCTCCATATCTGGCATGTGCAAAGGAAATGTTAGCTCTGGATTGGCTTCATAACTTTTCCAGACAACGTCAACAGTTTTTACCATGAACTTTTCAGGCATATATTCGTTCATCGCTGGTGCATTTAATGTGACAACTGCACAACCGCATGCCATCGCCTCTAACGGCGTCATTCCAAAACCTTCGACAAACGACGGAAGAACGTAAAGCTTTGCGCTACTATAAAGATTTCTGAGCGTTGCGTCATCAAGGTCATTCGTTGTAACATAAACATCATCCTTTTTCACGCCGTAAGGTGAATGAATGTGAACTTTTATGTCAAGCCTTGATTTTATCCTTTTTATAACCTGAATGAACTGATCGTAACCTTTTCTTGAAACATTGGGACAAATTGTGAAAATATCAACTGTTTTTTCAGTTTTTGTTTCAAAGAATACGTCTGGATTAACGCCGTGTGGTATAACCTGCGTTTTCACACCGCTTCGATTCATGCAAAACTGAGAAAACTCGCTTGGTGTGAAAACAACGTGATTGTCAAACCAGTGTTCATCAGCTGAGATATTCGTATATCCCTCAACAACAAGGTAATCGATGTTTTTGCTCGCAAAAGCGCAGTAGTAATTGAATGAAACAGCAGTTCTCAAAAAAGAGCTCACAAAAAGCTTGTAATCAAAATTCACAAGCGCGATATCACTCACATCAACAAATGTTGTTTTGAACCCAAGCGGTTTTATTGCTTGCAAAATATCAGACCTTACTCTGTCAAGGCTAGGCGTCCTCTGTGGTGAAATCGCAACAGCTAGCGTTTTTGATTTGAAATCCTTTAAGTCATCAACAACAATGATGTCTTTTGGTGTAATAGCTTTTCCAAACTTAAACATTGAAAGCACTTTTCAACACCGATGTTAAAAGCAAAATCATCAAAACCCTTGCGGAAACAACAGTTGCTGGTAGCACGTGATAAACTGGATTTATCACACCACGAACTGCATCTTGTGGTTCATCTATCGTAAAATATCCAACTAGATTTTCGAGTGTGTCTGCGTAAACCGAATAGTTGCCACTTATTGCTGTGTTGTCGAACAAAATGTGGTTTTTCCTGAACATGAATGTCTGTGCGCTTGGACTTACAATGTAAACCTCTTTCGCACCTTCCACTTTAAGTTCGACAACCGAATTTAGTTTGAACTTGCCGTAAAACACGTATTAAAATAAACTAAGTTAGTGTTAAATGTATCGTCTCTGTCTTCTGTACTTTTCTCTGATTGCCTGCGCTTGCTCTCTTATCGTTATTGGCTTTTTCACTTCAAATTCGGCTTTAACTGGTTTTTCGGTTGATTCCTGAATGATCTCAGGAACCTGCGGTTTTTCTCTCAAAATAACAGGTGATGGTGGTCTTATTATGATCACTGGTGGATGCGGAACTTCAAGCTCAATCGGCTTCTGCGTTTGCTCTGGTTGTTCCTCTTCCTGTGCTTTCGCTTTTTCAAACACGAGTGTTGCGTTCACGCTAACTGGCTGTCCTTCGACAGCTTTCACGAAGGCTTCTTTCGGTATGTATATTTTGAACTTTCCCTGCACCAGTGGGTCTTCTTTCCACTCGTAGCTCATAACCCACCTAACCCCGTTATTAATAACGACAGCACACTTATTAACACACCGATAAAACTTATCGTGATACTCGCTTGTTCAAACTGTTGCTGTGAAACTGTGGATTGCTGTTGCAAACTCAAAGACTTGTTTGTCTGCAAATAATTGATGATAGCACCAGCCGCAGACACAGCAATACTTGCAAGAAATGCGTCAAAAAGCGGATCTGCGAATATTGCAAGCGCCATTCACTTCACCTGTCCCAAAACAGAAATCACGATTATCAGAACAATCAAAGGAATTAGCTCGATTAAAAGCTTTGCAAGCGGTACAACTGCGCTTGATGCGGCCGATAAAAGCGCACCACCGTGCGCAATTAGCTCAGCAAAAACGACAACAAATATCGTGCCTGTTATCAGGTTCAAACCAAAAAAGAATATGTTTTTTGGTGGTGTCTTAGCTAAAGCTGTTACGCCTTTTCTTACTACACCTGATACGCGCCTGATGATCTCTGGTGGTCTTTCTACTTGAACTACCCTTTCTGGTGTGACCTCAACTACTTCAGTTGGTCGCTCTTCGATGGGTTGCTCAGGCGCTTCAGGTGTCACCTCAGAAAGTGACACCTAAATCGCCTATCCAGCTACCGCTGTGCCTAGGCTTGAGAACACACCGAATAGCAGTTTGAGTACCAGTATGATAACAAACACAGGCACAATGGCAGTTATTATATTCACAATAGACGAAAGGTTCAAAGACATTCAGCTCACCTATGCACCTAAACCTGAGAACACGCCGAACAGCAACTTCAGAACGAGAATTATAACGAACACTGGGATTATTGCGGTGACTATACTAACGATAGATGAAAGATTCAATGACATTCAAACCACCCCCATTGTGCCTGCCGCTGGAGAAGACAAAGATTTCTCCAGCTTAGTACCGAGCGATGTAAGCGATTTGAACAAGAACTGAATAACGAAAATGAGAACAACGATTGGCACAAGCTGTGACACAGCACTCGACACCAGCGACAGGCTCATTCAGCTCACCTACGCACCTCTTACGCCGACAGTTTCAGAGCGTCTAGGTGCTGTTGCACGACCAGCCAAAACTGCTTTAACTTCAGCAGGTAGTGATGCAAGAACCTGATCCGCAATCTCTCTTGCTTGCTGACGCTTCAAATATTCCTTGTACGCTCTTACAGCCTGACCGTACTTTTTCATGTTAGCTATGTTTTCAAGAACTCTGGTTGTGGTTGACGCATTCGTCCTTTCCCATTCTGCATATTCCTCTGCGACTATGCCTGCCTGAATCGAAACAGCCTGAGCCCAATCATCCGCACCATATTCCTCAATCGCTCTGACGTAGTTATCAGCACCGATGTCGATCGCGTTTCTCTTGTACTTCTCTTTTACGTACTCAATGCCTTTTAACAAGGCATGTTTCCTTTTGGCCATCCGACCACCTGATTACTCTTTGTTTTCCTCGCTTTTATTCGGTTCGTTTTGTTGCTGTGAAGGCGTGCTACTCTGGTCGCTCTTTCTCACGACTGTGATTGGAACTTTCGCCTTCGGTTGTGCTCTTAAATGCGCTGGTATCATGTTCATGATCATCATTTCCATCATCGACGTGATTATCGGCGCAACTGATTTTAACATGTTCGCTCTGAGTTCGGCAAGCGGATCTGGTTTTGGTTGTGGCGTTTCTGGTGCTATCATCTTGTACACATTTCCTGTGTGTTCAAGCGTAGTTTCGATCGTTTTCTGATACATATCAGTGAACCATTTGATGATTGTATCCGCATAGTCTTTGAAAAAGTCCCATGATGCGCGCAGTTCAACCGCAGACATATGGCTCAGTGCATCACCTTCGTTTATGTAACGCTCAACAGCTTCTGCGAGTATTTCCCAAGGCTTTACGCCTTTTTGTAGCGCGAGTTCTTCGACAGTCTTGTACAAAGACGGATTTGCTTTTTTCAAAGCGCCAGTCACGCGACCGAGCGCCATAACTTCTTCTTTATCGGGCTTGTCTTCGCTCATCTCTGTGACGCCTCAAGTATCTTTTTCACAACATCTGGTGTCGAAAATTTCATTTCGATTACATAATCGATTGTGTAGTCGTCAACTTCGCGTAGTTCCATTCGGATTTCTGCACCGAGCGCTTCCATCAAAACGCCTAACATTTGCTGTAACTGCGGTAGACTGTTTACCAGCGCTTCTATTTGCGTCTGGTCAACACTTTCGGACATGTGTGGTTATACCCGAAACGAATATATAACTGTTTCGTGATGTGTAATTTGCTATGGGCTGGGTCTGTTGGATTCAACAAACTGTCAAATATCATGTAGTTCAATGGAATGGGTGTGACCCCGTTTCTCTATGTCCAGCGTGCGCTTTACATGTGTCAAAATTTCTTCATGGAATTTCGTGCGTGTTGCCCCTTGACGTTTGTCGTTGGGGCGATAAGATGAAGCGATGAGGGGCGT
>Ga0208312_100004_pt1 | contig 30844 bp, 53 predicted proteins | sample BED_Mat_virus_9__FD_187140 | JGI IMG/M metagenome (GOLD analysis project Ga0208312, IMG submission 187140) | Extremophilic microbial mat communities from Yellowstone National Park, USA - BED_Mat_virus_9_15 (SPAdes) (version 2) | ecosystem: Environmental > Aquatic > Thermal springs > Hot (42-90C)... | reverse complement strand
CATCAATATTGGGGAGGTTCGTAAAAAAAATAGAAAAGATAAAAAAAGATAAAAATAAAAAAAGTAGAAATAGATAATATAGAAATAATGATAAGAAAGAGAAGAAATAATAAAATGAATAGGAATATTAAAGAGAAAGAAGAAAAAAGAAATAAGACTAGGTAAAGCTAAGGATAAGGTTATTTCAGGCTTAGTTATAGTCACCGCTAGTTCATGTCATTCTTTTGTTCAGTTTTATTGCTTGTCTTAAATGATACTGTGATATACGGTATTTGTTCTGCTATTATGTCATCCATATCCATTATACATTTTATTGTCTTCTTCAATTCAGTATCTGCTAATGCTAGTGTTATTACAAGATACAATTGTAGTATTGCAAGTGCATCATTAAGTTTTGCAAAGAGTTCTTGATCATGCTTCTGAAGACTTTTTACATGTAACATTGACAACATATCTATTAAACCCATTGCAATTGTAGGGTTAATTCTATCTACTTCCTTTATTGTGTCATATGCAATTTTAATCTCATTATCTTTTGTGTCTTCATAATACTTTTGTAGGAAGTCTTCAGTCTCATGTAATATTCTCTTTACTTGTCCTACTATTGATGCATAACATCCATTTGGATTTGTTGACACTTTACATCACCGTGTATATAGTCATAGTTTACACCATTGGAGCTACAAGTATAGTGTAGTCACTTTCAAGTTTAAGTAATCCCTTTCTGCTTAGTGATAGTGTGTATCTATCATTTGGTGATATGTATGTGGCATCATATACTATCGCGGGGTTATAGTGATATATTGATGCCGGTTCTTCAGCTTTCACATCAGTTAATTCAGATTTACCATTACAGTGTAATGTGTTAAATGATATAGTGTTATTAGTAGGGTTAACAGTTAGTTGTTCAGCATCACAGTTAAGTGCAAAGTATGATATCGCATTTACACCATATGCTTGTGCAAAGTATATGAATTTGTCAGCGATTGTGGGGAAGTTCTCTTTGTTAGTATTAAATACTTCATCATTTATCTGTACATACACATTTTCATCATCATCAATATCTATATGATATACTTCATCTTTATCTAGTGGTATTTTGTTCATGAATGAGTAACATTGTTGGTTGTTAAGATTACCGTACTGTATACTGTATGTGTTATATTCATCAAACATTCCAACAAAGGTTATAGTCTTGTCTTTTACACAAAAGAAAATTTTAGACTTAATACTAAATGCATAGTCAAGTAGTGACACTATGTAATCTTTTAGCATAGTATCACTTGAATATTTCATCTATATCTGGAATTGTAGGTTTCTGTTTTCTTTGTGTTGATATACTACTTATGTCAACATTATGTTGTTTTAATGCCTCAATAAGTGCCAATTTCACTGCCATAGTTACACTATCTGTCTTGTATATCTCTTGTAGTTTCACTGCAAGACTCTCACTTATTCTTATTGTAGCTCTTACACTATGTCCTTTTGATGCTAGAGTCACTTTTTGTGTTTCTTCTTTGTTATCGTTTGTAGATACTGTTTGTACTTGTGGTGTAGGAGATGTTGCTTGTGGTGTAGGGGGTGTAGGTTCATTCTGTTTAATTTCTACAAGTTTGATACATTGTTTCTGGTCATCGATTTCAATATTCTGTACAGTTTCCATGACACCTTCTACTATTTTCTTAAATTCAGTATTATTCAACAATGGGAAGCATATACGCTTATTTTTATTCAGTGTATCTATTGCCAGTTTTACATATGATTTGATATTCACCATTACTTATTCACCTTTGCAACTTTTATATCATAATCATAGTATCTTTGACCCTTAGGTTTACCTTTGTTTTTAATGTACATATAGAAGTTACTTACGCCATACATCGTTATAGCTTTCTCAAGTCTATCAGTTGGTATCGTTTGTAGCATTATTGGACACTTCTCATTTTGTTTTATAATGTTGCCATCTTTATCTTTCCAGTATACAACTTCTGCTAGTACTACAGATGCATGACCATCTTTGACTCTTTTCGGTGCATCAAGTGGTTTAAATACTACTTCCTCACCCGGTCTCACTAGATACGCTGTACCAGATTGTATTTCTTCCCATTCCAGATTGTAGATGTCTTGGTCTTTTGGCAGTGGGGGTGTGGGGGTTTCCCCCACTTGGGGCTGATTACCCCCAGCCCCTTGGGGTTTTTTCTCCTTTGGAACGAACATTGAGTAATAAAACGGTTTACAAGTTTAAATAATTAGTTCATCAAGGAGCATGTACAATATATTAGTATATGGATGGTGAATGTCATCGAAAAATGTACTGGTTATACTGAATATATATAAGTATAAATCTTTAAAGTCACGACGCAATATGTTATAATAATTTTTATTATGACATGCTCTATAGAAAGGATTATGGTTACTTGTAGCAGTTCTACAATATGCATCAAGTAGTTCGTATAGGTCATGAAACCCGGTGTATTTCAAGTACTTTATGACTGTCTCTGTCTTTGGATTAAATATATAGTCAATGAGTTTTGATGCTATCCACACTTGCTTTCCGATGACATAGACTGTATTAGTTATATGTAACGGTATACGTGATGGTACAGTTAATCTGATGTACTCACTCTTTGACATGTTTTTATATGTTATCATTGCAAGTAATCTGTATTTGACAATAGGATAGATTTGGTGTATATCATATAGTGACAAATGTGTACCAAACTTTAACCGCACAGAGTAACGCTTGTAGGGATATATATTGTCCATCTGAAATCACACTTATTTAGTATATATCTGTATAATTCTTCATTATACGGACTACCGGTTATTTCAGTAAATCTAGCATTATAGTTTTGATATAAATCTATGCCAGTCCTACAACTTATTGCACGCAGTATATATAACTGACACATGTCAACATAAACACTGTCAAGTGATGTGTATATTGGTAACCATCTATATCTAATATGAAAGTCATAACGGTATATTATTACTCTTGTCGCGGTGTACTTTGTGACTAACACACTAGTGACATCATTATTATGTACTAATGCGTTATCCGTGACTCTGTGTATACCTATAGTAAAAGGTAATTCAGTAGCTTCTATATGTACACCGTAATTTATTCTGTCAATGAAGTCATATGCAAGTGGTAAAAATAAACCAAGTAACCGCTTAGGTTCAGTAGGATAACACTTAGGGAACCATATTCTAAATCTCACTTGGAAAGTATACTGGTCACGCTTATACTCATAGTGTTGTTTACTGTATATATCAAATTCTACATATGTACCCAGTGGCAATATACGTCTTATTCTAGTACCCGGTACTGTAGTTAGTGATGCATACCCCTTACTTATTAACTCATTACGTACACGTATATATACCCTACCACTGTAAATTTGACTTAAAGGTACACCGCTAATTAGATATAGATAGCCAATAATGGCATCGGTACTGAGCTTTTGTAGACACTCACTATAGTTAATATATGGCATACCATTTCACCTTTAGTTTAATTATATCAATCACCACGATATGTAACCTACTCTTACGTTTATGTAGTCTCATTGCCTCATCAATCCACTCATTAACGGTGTCAAAACCGCTATATTTAACGTAATCTATAGCATCATGTAAGCTAACAATCTTTCTAACTATTGCATCACCTTCTCCTATATTACCTATACGTACATGTATTCGCTGTCCTTCATTGTACATATATCGCCGTATCGTTGCAACTGTAAGCGGTGAAACGTTGTCTTCCTTGTAGTTGGTTACTATGTACTTGATGACTTTAGGATGTGTAAATATCATTTACACACACTCTCTGTTATGTCTTCTTCAGTATAATCTTCAGTATATGAATAATGAGCTACACCATCTTTATCAAAGTACATGTAACCGGCTACCTTTGTAGTATACAGTACATCAGTCAGTGAGATACTACCTATACGGTGTCTTTCTTCATCATACAGTAGTCTAGTATCATCATCATAAAAGTATATGCGTAATGTTGTAGCTTTATCAAAAGGTAAGTTGACATTTACACGTACATGATACCCCTTAAATGTCTTATATATCTTTACATTGCCTTTTCCAAACAAATAAATTAACTCGTATTTAGCCTTACATAAAATATACCAGTTTACCTTATCCAAATCAATCCCTAACATATATTTTAAAAAATAAGCCTCAGTTTAAAAATATAACTCAATTACAAACAAGTACTCTAAGTCACAATGTATTTACACTCATTTAAACTTCCTATGTAATGATATACTCCTTCAATCTGCATCTTTTCACTTGACATTAGCCTATGTATGAATATACCAACCGGGTTGCTAATGTAAAGGGAGTCTTTAATGTATGTTTCCAATATGTTTTGTAGTTTTGACTTCCATGTAATCGGTAAGTAGAAATTAGTTGAGTAACAGTAATCAACTATGACTTCATACGGTTCAGCGACTGCGGGTATGCATATAGTGGTAGGTTTCCCCGTTTTTCTTAGTTTGTCAATTACGTCTTCTATGTTGTCAATTGCTATGTCACTATCGATGAACATTATGTCATCATCTGTTTGCTCCAGTATGACTCTAAGCATTTTTGCTATCCTTACTCTCCTATTTATCATTTCTATAATGTACTGGTCTTCCACAGATGGGTATACTAAATTATCTTGCTTAGAGTTAGGTTTTATATCAGTGTCAACAAAATGATAAGTCACTTTATCTTTATACATTAATTTGATTTCAGTAGGTTTTATAAATACTTGGACATAAAGTCTATCAATGTAAACGTTAGTCGCATTCAAGTTAATGTAAATGTAAGACTTATCTATATAAATATCTGTTAATCTGTTTTTCTCTATAATTTCTTTGAGAAAAGTCGCATTCCCTAAGAATGTAACTATTTTTGTCATATAATAATTAAGAAATTAGTTTAGGTTTAAAAATTTAACTGTGTCAGCTTTTACATAGTATAGCACTTTTCATTGTGTTTGAGAAGTTTATTAAGATACCGAGTGCAACATATACTACAGCTGATACTGTAACTGTGAGTAAATGTGATGGGTACTTTAACATAACCAGTGCAACATTTATTGCAAACGCTAATGAAATAAACATCATAAAAGCCATCATGTCTTGACATATTTTGTTAACGTATACTGCATAATATATCTCATACACTGTCCATATAAAAAATATGGCAAACGTTGCATATATTATATATGATGGGTATGTACACTTATACATCAGTGTAAGTATAACGGCAGTTATAGGTGGTAATGCATAAGCAAAACGTAATGAGTGTTCATCTCTCATTTAAGTACCTCTTTATTGCATATCTTATAACACTTGATACGCTGACATGGTTCTCTTCAGCAAAACTATAGAGTCTATATGCAAGATTATCGGATATTTTTACCGTGACAATCCTCATTCTATGGTGAAATAAATCATATGTGACATCATCATCAGTAACAGTGAATAATGCTACCGGTTCATATTTTTGTTCATAGTAATCTACGTGGCGTAGTACATAAAAAGAAGTCTCATTAACTTGTTCAAGTTTATACATATTACGTACCTTTTCCGTGAACTTGTCATTAAAACATAATTGTGCGATGTCAAACATACTTTTATCTTTGTAATGTTTACGTTCACTACCAAATAGTCTACTTTTTATACAACGTCTTAGTACTTCCGGTGTAAGGTGATTATGAATCATTGTCATTTTGGATAACATCCTGTATTAGTTTTGTATAATCAGTTGTCACTATAACTTTTGTTAATGCTTTAGCAATGACATTATTAATATCTTGTTTTAGTTTGTTCAACACTTTTTGACATGCATTCTCACTACATGCACCTTTCTGAATAGTATTTTGGAATAGTTCAATATACGGTGTATTTTGTGGTGCAGAGTATAGGCTAACTTTGACCGTTGACGGGTTGGGTTGATAGCCTTGCATTACGGTGCCTGTTTGTGCATCCCAGTCTTGTACTTGTTGTATGTCATAACCTATGCAGAAATCATAATCGCCAACGTATTCAAGTTCAAAAACTTGTGGGTTATATGGCATCAGTATACCACCATTATAATAACCAAATCCACCTTCAAGCATTGACCATTCAGATGGTGGAAACACCGAGTTAACTGCCGGTGTATGAGCCGGTGGTAACACAAATACGAATGCTATAAGGTATTTGTCAGTGGGGGATACCACCACACCCTCACTGCTAGCACTGAATTTTATGACAGCAAGTGGCGGTGAATTATTCTCAACACCGTTATCTTGCAGTACTTCATTATTTGTCTGCCACTTGGTATTAAACTGTGGGTTGGCAACATATATAGGGAAATATGCATTACCAAAGTAGTAATCTGTTAGTACTTGTTGATAACCACCTGGTGCTACATATACGGCACCGCGTAATAGAATTACCGGTGTAGGTTGCGGTGACTTATTATAAAAAGTCCACTTTACTATACCTTGACTTAGATCATACCAACTCCATGTTACATCTACGCTGTGGCTTAAGTTTAGTTGGACTCGGGGTACAGTAATCATAAATATTACTGTGATTAGGAGTTTAAAAATTTAATGGAAACGTGACCGTTTACTATTTGATAATACTTTTCATTTATTACTATATAAGCAGTATTTGTTAAAGTATCAAGTTCTATGTGAATATGATCTTGGTTGTCTACTGTTATACTATTTGTATGCCAGTTACCGTTAAAGTCCATATACTCAATGATAATAACACCACTATATTTATCAGGTAAATCTATTGTCACCGTGTTAAATGGATATGATGGAGTACCTAATAGTACTTGTTTTACGAATATAAAAGCAGTATATAAATAACCAAAGTTTTTAATATCACGTTGATATACAAATACATTATAAACACCGGGTTGTATATCAAGTTTACTATTTGCCGGTATGATTATTGGTGGTTGTGTACTATTTATTTCTACAGTATCTAGGATCATATTGTATTGAGTTCCATTTATAGCTATAGTCATAAGTAAAATATGGTTTAAGGAGTTAAAAAATTTAATGGGATAGGAGTGGGGGTGTGGGGGTATCCCCCACTTATGTTGGTGTGAATATTAGTGTTAATATTCCGGTAATTAGTCCCGGTGTACTAGCATATGCCGGTGTTATTGCGGGTGATTGAAATGTTCCGTTTGAATCACTAATGACAAATGTAATGTTCAATATTTGTAGTTGCCTAGTAGTTACATATTCACCAATAAATGTAAAATATGCATTTGATGAGTCATATGATGGTATAAAACTAAAACCTGTAGTTGCACTACCACCAACATAGTTTATCTGCATGTATTGACTATAACTAGTAGAATTAATTGGTTGTACTCCAGTAGCATTAATAGTATTACCTATTATAAACCATATAAATGCAGGGCTGAACTCATTAGGTGGGAACGTAAATGTTATTTCCCATATAATGACAAGTGCTTGATTACTTGTCTTTTGTCCGGTAATATTTGCACTTGCAAATTGATATGAATTATGTATAGAAAAGACTCCACCAGGATACTGAAGATAAATCCAGTTTGCAACAAATAGTGACAATGAATTAAAAGAATATGAATTAGACGAATTATCAATAGCTACTACTATCCATTCACCAACATTTTCATTTATAACTAAATAAATAGTTATACCGAGTGATGCCACAGCTGAACCGTTATTATATAATACTATTAATTGTTGTGGTTGACTTGAATTTGGAAGACCTGTTGTTCGAGACATCCAATAGAGATACTCAAACAATCCACTTATTAGTACTTGATTATGTTCCTCTATAACCTTTGTGTCACCGAATGTATCTATACGTGGTATAGGCATTCTTAGTTTTCTACCATTTCCTAAATCTAAGTATTTTTCTTCCTCCTTAAGCTCATATTTATCAGTTAATAATACTTTCACACTACCCTTAACTCCTACTTTTTTCCTATCCATTAATATAATATAGTATTATTAGTTAATAAATTTGTATCGAGGCAATAACGGTCTCTGCTATACCATTTAGTGGTGTGTTAAGACTAATATTCCATGAGATAGCAGTACTGTTTATAGTGACAGATATTGTTACTGATGTTATATTTACACTGGATGAGTTAAAGTAGAATAATAGGAATGTCACTGTTTGTTGTGTTGAAAAAATATTACTTGAGTTAGGAGATGGTGTATATGATACTGACACTGATGATAGTGTGTTTTGCAGTGAGTTTGATAACAAATTAAATACTATTCCTATAGTGTCATCAACATACCATATCCATTCAACAGTATAGGTACCGGGATTTATTACAAATGGTATACTTGTTTCAGCAACTAAGACACCGTATGTATTACTGCCGTAGTGAAAGTTTACAAATAAGTATTCTACTGTTATGTGTTGTGTTGATGTTGGCGAGAAGGAACCACTGAATACTATCTCATTGCCGGATACACTTACTGATGCTGTTATAGTATTGTTACCGAGATATATGATGTTATTTGATGATGGTGTACTATTAGGTAATGATGCAGTTAGTAAGTGTGCTAAGACTTGAGTTAGTGTTTGAAATAGAATATTGTTATCGTGTTCAAATATTACATTACCTTTGTCATCTTTTATTCTTATTTTACCTTTTATCTTTACCTTCATGCACTCACCGTCATCTGGAATTGTGCAGTACATGATGCATTATGACCACATTCTGATGATGTACAATTTGATGTACAATTTACTTGAAAAGAGTTACCAAGACCATCACTTATTGTGATATATTGTATCTGTGCTTGTTGACAACTACCTAATGATGCTGACACATTTATGTATAATGTACTTCCACTTGGTGAATATGATACTGAACCACTTGTAGACGATGATGATGACACTGAGGATAGACAACCACTTGATGATGAGGAATATTGTATTATAGTTATATTGGGTGTCACTGAGTATGACTTAGATAAAACTACTCCACCAAATAGATATAAGTATTCAATAGTTAACCATGATGGAACACCGTCTATTGAAGCTGAAATAGTGACAGTGACTACAAACGGTGTTTCACTTGATTTAGTACCGGATACTGTCTCTGTTAAGATTACTATTGTAGCGTTGCTTGATGTCGTCCATTGTAGTGTTAATGATGATGCAGTATATGTTGCAGATGAATTGTCTACAACAAGTATAGTTATTGACGATGAAGAAGCAGTATAAATATATACACTTGCACCATGATTGGTACCACTAGTATCAGTAATGTATGCAGAGAATGATGACAATGAGTTAGTTAATAGTGCTTGTAACAGTTGTGCTAAATTGGATAATGGCATTTAGACCACCTGTGGTTGTGTATAGGAAAATGATGTACTTTCACTGAAAACGAATGTATATAGTGATAGTGATACTGTAGCGGGTGGATATAATTCTACTGATGTAGATTGTACAGCGGTTTGGAAGAATATTGATGGCAATTGTGTAGTTTGTATACTGACATTTTCTACTAACTGTGGTGGGGATGTCGGTGGTGGATATATTGTATAGTCAACAAATACGTTATCAAGTAATTGTGATGGTAACGGTGGTGGTATTTGTTGCGTTAAGCTTACGTTGACATTTTGAAGTAATCCCGATGGTAGTGGTGGTGGCACTACTTGTTCTGCTAATACGGTGACTAGATTGTATGCAAAGGCACTAAATGGTATACATAACTGATAATTAACATAGACAGTATCTGTTAAAGTTTCACCACTATATCCTGTAGGTGACGGTGTTTGTGGTAAGCATAACTGTTCATTTGGTGGTAACACTATCTCTTCAGCTGTAGCTAATACTTGTACATTAACATTGTCAGTAATCGGTGACACATTTTCAGTATATGACATTGTTAAGTATGATTCAAATAGGTCAGTGACTTCAGCAAGTAATGGTGTCAGTGGCACCGGTAAGTATTCTGCAGTTATTATAAAGCTCTCTATAACTGATGTAAACATTTGTGCCAAATTATATCCACCATATCTTAGACCTACACTGTTTACCAATAATTGCATTACATCTTTAACATGTATACTGAGTGTATGAGCTGGTTTGAATGTCTGACTATATTGTGGTGGTGTCTGTGCTTGTAAACTGGGTTTTGATGGTGTTGACACACCCGGTATACTGGGCAGTGTCAATGATGGTGGCTGTATTGAAGGTAGCGTTGACTTTACATTATAAGGTTGCGGTTGACTGGTTTTGACATTACTAAATGCTGTACCTATTATTGATTTCGCTATTTGACTTGCTATTAGTGTGGCAATAGGTGACAGTATCACACCAAGTGTTTTGCTAAATAGTGACTTTAGTGGGTCACCATATATCGGCGCTCTTGCTATTCCTTCCATCACTCTCGGTGTCAATAATGTGAAAATATTCCACTGTGTGATGTCGTCTATTGCAGTTGCAAGTCTACTTGCTTCTTGTTTGGCAAGATATGAAGGTAAGTTTGCAATATCAAGTAATGCACCGGTAAATAATTGCTCAAAGAAATTCGTAGCCATATTAAAGAATGTTGGTAGATCCATTGCAATATTTATGAGTGTATTTATAGTACTCTGTATACCATTGAATAAGTTTGTAAAGAATTCCACTATTGGGTGTAAGTAGTTTATTATACCACCTATTAAGTTGACAAAGAAATTATAGACAGTGGAAAATGCACTATAAATATTTACTCCTATATCTTCAAATGTCTTCGCTATATTATCAATACCTTTTTTAATGTTGACTGCAAATGAGTGAAATGCACCGGCAATATCATTAATACCTTGATACAGATAATTAGCAAATATATGGAATGCGAAGACTATACTGGCACCAAGTTGTGAGAAGAATGATACAATATCACCGGGTATATTTAATAGTGCATTTGCTATATCCCGTACTGCTGTTCCAATTGTTGATGGTAATGAAGTAAGTGTAGAACTTATACCACTGAATACATGCGAGACACCGTTAATGATTGATTGTCCAAAACTGATAACTTCAGACACTTTGCACCACCTGTGCTAATATACAGTTTCTATAATATGTACCTTGTACAATTGCTATAGTGACAAAGGTACTAAGATAAAAGAATTCTACATCATTTATATTGTATGTAGCGGTGACATTTAATATTTGTTGCGTTGACTGTGCTTGTGCTACACAACATTCACCTTCACATGACATTACCCCGGGAGCTATAATGTGGTATATTCCGTTTATCTGGTTAGGGTTAGGTACACCGTATTTTTGAATATCAATATAAAATGGTGATGTAGTATCTATATTATTGAAATTGGACTGAGGTAACGTTAATAGTATCAGAATAAACATCGGTACTGTACTTTGTAGTACTGCATACGGTGAACCCGGTGGTGCTACAAATATTGTACTTGCTTCAGCTTCAAGACTCCATGATATGTGAACAAAACTGTTACTCTCTTTAGTTATTGGTGTACTTAATATTGCATCAGCTATAGGATACAAATTATCAGCCCATATCTGTATTTCGTTGAATGTATATGTAGCTTGACTGTCATCGATTGTACTGAATCTTTCCTCTAAAAAGGTACCGTAATTCACAAAGTTTGTAAAATTCATGGTGAGTTTATTTACCACAGTTCCATTATTCAACAAGTAAGCAATTATCTGTGATGGTAGTGCAAATTGACCGTTTACATATGGTGATATTGCAGAGACACCGTAAGTTAGTATTGTTTGTAGTAATAGTTTGAAATCAGTAGCTATCTGATTATGTGTAACGATTATGTTACCATCAACGATTATCTCTACGTTAGACTTCATGATGACACCTGTTGTGATTGTTGTGTCAACAGTCCATATGGTACTCTTAACAGTATTCCGACTTGATTAGTACCGGGAATCGGTGACCCGGTTATCGGTATAAATCCTAGTACAGCATTATATCCACCTGTACTTGTACTGAAAGTCACTATGACTAATGCGAAATTGGGATTGACATTATTATTAAATGTGAAATTGACAGCACCATAGATATTATTTGCACCTACAACGACTTCAGTATTAAGACCAACTGCAACTTGTAATTGTGACTGACCGGAACATAAGTTAATTAGAAATACTTCAGCAAGTCCAACAAATCCGGTTATGGTACCGTTTATAGTAGAAACTAATTGTGTTAGTGGTGTACTAAATTTAGATGCTATACTCTGGAAATTGGGTATAAGTAACAATGCCCACAATAGGTTAACGATAGAGGCACCGTTACCATTAACACCGGCACCTTGTATACTCTGTAAGAATGATAGACATGCAGATGGACTACTACATTGACTATTACACTGTGACTGTGCAAATGTATACCAATTTGCAAGTGGTACTTGTGTAACTACACTTTCAGTCCATGATATGGTTATGACATCATCTGTGTTTTTAGTTAACGGTTCAGGTAAGTAGAAATATGCAACGCGAAGGAATAAGACACCACCTACAATAGTCCATAATTGTATCGCAGTTATAGTGTATGTAGACGGTGATGCATCGGATCCGTAGAATGTTGCAGTGGTTGTTTCAGCATTAGAAGCTAATGTGTCAGAAAATGAGTTAAGCGTTGCAGATATTTGTGTTACAGTAGTGGCACCATTTTGGAATATGAATGCGATGCCACTGGGTGTTCCAAATACTCTAGCGTATCCTTGAGCAACACCCCCTAGTAAGTTTAGAGTCATCGCTAAAGCAAACTCTTCAGCAATAGCGTTGTCTAATTTTATTACTTTTTTCTCACCAGTCTTCTTATTTGATATAGTTATAGTCACATTACCCTTGAGTAAAACTGAATGTGATTGAGACATCTAACACACCTCCATAATTCGAAGTAGCTACACCTTGAGCTATTATATTCCCACCTATATTTAAATAGTATGATACAACTTGACCTTGTGTAGTGTTGATATAATACGCAATATTACCCGGTGTAATTGACTTATACACTGGTGTAACAGATGTTGCTAAACTAACCGGTGTGAAATTATTTGTGAATATTTGTGACAAGTCTTGTAGTAGTATATTTTGATTTAGATTGAGATTAGTTTCGGTGACACTAAAGTTAATTGTCCACTGTACATATAACGGATAGTTATAATTTGTTATTTGAGTTGTCAGTATGTAATATGCAACTAATACGTTACCGGCAAACAATTGTAACTGTGATAACGGGTTTGGTGTCGTTTTACTTATAAATTCAAGTATAATGGTGCCATTTTGTGCTTGTATATTAGACACCGGAATCACTGTACCTGTAGGTTGTGCAACAATATAGATGTTAGTATTAGGTTGTGCTAAACCAACAATTAATTGTTGTAGATACTGTATGAATGTATTTGTAATTGTATTCTTAGCTACTAATGTTATTTGTTGTGATATTTTTACGCTACCGGATACTTTCAGAATGGCAAAGATTGTTGTTCACCACTAGGTTGTTGTTGCAGTTTTGCAACTACAAGTATATCATCACCTTGTGCTATAATCTTCTCGAAACCCGGTATTGACATCAGCTTCTCTTCAACTTTTGTACGTTTAAGTGTCATCTTCATTATTATACTTCCTACCATGTCTTTAACTGATTGATCTATTAAACCATCAGTTTTCAGTTTCACATACAATACAAACTCATTATCTGTCATCACTATATTTTGTATATCCTCTATACTCTCATTTTTTAAGATCTCCTTTAGTATATCTTTGAAACTAAGATATACTCTATAACCATCAGATGCGGGTTTTATTGACTTAATAATCTTCTCTACATCCATTTACAACACCAGATTATTTATTAATATTGCAAGGGATCCGGTGAACGCTATAGTTTCGAATGGATGTCTTTGAAATTCTCTATAGAATAATAACATGTATCTGTATGCAAGTCTTAGATATCTAAATAGTAACCTTATTGCATACTCAAAATAATGTACTGTAGTTCGCACTAATCTGGATCCGACAGAGATAAGTTTCCCTACCACAGTCCTTAAAAAATCTGAAATTCCACGTACTGTATCTCCTACTGAAAATATAGCACCTCCTAATGCTGAAGCTACACCAGCTACTGCCATACTTATATATTAGTAATGGGGGAATATAAATTATGCAGGGTATAATAACTAATGTTGGTTGTACAAATTGTAGTTTTTTAAAAGTATTTAATATAACTGCTAAGTATTTCAAAAAGTTATATGATATAGATTTATTACCCTCAATTTTCGGTCACGGTAAACTAAATATTGGGGATTGTTTATTCTTTTTAAAATATTATAATATAATAGATGATAATTTAGTAGTTTGGTGTGATACTCATTTTGAGGGAGAAGTAAAGCGTATTAATAAGAAATTCATTGTGGTAACAACATCTAAGTGGAATGCAGAACAGTTAGCGAGAACTGATTATATTTTACCGAGACCCGTTGATGAAGAATTCATAGTACATGATGCTAAACATGACAAGTATGAGTTTATTGTAGTTGGTAGTGAACCGGTAACTGATTTGAAAAATTTGAAAACACTATATCCGGATACTTATATCATTAACAATAAGGCATATTTTAACCGAAAACGTATAAGAGATACACATAACTTATTGAAACAACTTAATGTTAGAAATAAGTCACTATTTATAACAAACGTTGAGGGTATATACGACATGAAAGCAACAACATTAGAAGAAAGTGAACTACATCAAAAATATGCTTCATCGAGGTTTTTATTGACACTATCACGCAGTGAGGGTTTTTACATGCCGATGGCTGAAGCTATGTGTAATGGTACACCGTTAGTGTACATAGGTGGTCATGCTATAGATGAATACGCTGTAGGCATCAGGATAAAAGCACGTAGGCAGAAAGGTATAACGTACTTCGATGGTACTGAAGCAAATTGGGTATATGATGAAAAAGATGCAATTGATGCAATAAAGTATGCGATGGGTATGGGTAAAGAAGAATACAATGACCTTAGTGAAAAAGCTAGAGCAGAATGCAATAAATTCCATACAACTAATATAGTTAGAGTATTATATAAATTATTAGATTTTAAATAGACACTTTCACGAAAACTTATCATAGATTTTCACGAAAAAAACCTTTAAATTTTCTACAAAAGTATATATAAACGCTTTACAAAGCAACTATATATGACAGAAAATTTTGAAATAGACAAACAAATTAGCTTATTGACACAATGGTGGAATAGTTTTAAAGTACATTTTCCAACTGCTGACATAGTAAGTATTGATAACAGAAATAACAGTTTTACCATAAAAGTAAGATACGATGACATTTTCAGATTTTACTATAGAGAGATAAAGAAACAATTACCTGAAAGTAAGGTTTTCTTAAAAGAGTGTGACTTTTCATTATATAAAATATGTGGTATTGTAAAGTATAACAAATTAATAACGGGTTGGGATAAGTATAATATAAAACCGGAGATTGTGGTTGATAATGAGTATGACTATCTACATTACATACCACTTGAACAGTTAATAGAGTATTTTAAACAGGCATGGAAAGAGGCAAATAAGAATAATCCGATGATTTTTAAATTCCAGACAAAGCATACTGATGGCATCGTATGGTTTTATATAAAAGTAACGGTGCCACAGAGAATGGGTAGTACGACAACACTTATACCAAGTGTGGGTGAGAGAAAATGACAGAGGAAAAGAGAAAACGTGACATTTGGGAGATAGTAGAGAAAAAAGTAAGGAAAATGTTGACTAAGAATGAAAGTGTACAATTAACAGAATTAATAAAGGATTACGGTGGTTTTGATGAAGTCATGATAATGGCACTGCGTAAATTTATAAATCCTGATATACTGACATCTGCAGATATGGAGTTATGCCTAAGAAAAGCACTACAAATTAATGCATATCTAAATGCAGTGTCACCGACACAAACTAATAACAATCCATATGATATGTCACGATATGAGAAGATGGCAGATGAAATATATGAGAATGCTATTAAGAGTAGTACACCGGAACAACAAAATAATCCATTTGCGAGTATGATAAAGGAATACCTCAACGGTATAACACAAGCATTGTACAATGATATGATGTCAAAATTAAAACAATCATTACCACAATCACAAGTACAACCTAAAGTAGTTGAACAAAAACAGAATGATGAAGTGTTTAAAGGTGACGATGTCTAAAAAACTACTTAAATGATACTAGTAGTGATATTATAGAACCAACTGCCATTATTGCACTTAGGATTAATGCAAGGTTTCTGTTTTGCATTTTTGAGATCATGTTTATCTCTTTTCTTAATTCTTGGATTTCTATTTCAAGTGATGTTACACGTTCACTAAGGCTATTTTTACCATATAGTAATTCATCATGTTTTTGTAATGTATTAAGTCTTGTCTTTATTACATCAATATCACGTTCAATTTTATCTAATCTGTCCTCTAGTGACATACATATTTAGTATCAAAAAAGAGTTTTTAATTTTATGTTAGTCACTGTTAATGGGTTACATTTACTACTAGAAATGCTTATATTCTGTATATGTGATGTATATCTTACAGGTGAAAACAAGTGTCAACCACAACGTCTGCAATAAATCTATCCAGCCTAACTAGTGTACTAGGTGACATCGTAGGTCTATTCATACAATATCTACCACTATTGGCATCAGTAAGTATAATAATAGGGCTAATCGGTTTCATCACAAGTGGATTAGGTAATGTCTTAGGTTCAATCACCGGCGTATTCAGTGGAGGCTGATAATCAGTGTCTACTGAGACTGTAGCGTTAGCACCGAATACTGGTGTGCAAGAGAATTCTCCTGAAGCTAGTGTATTATCAGTGCCAATTGTAGCATTTCCAACAACGTATGACTATGGATATCAATGGAGTGTCGGCTTAATGGTAGCCGGAATGTTGAAGAGAGGTAAGTTTGTACAATATGCACTACCATTTATACTAGCTAATGTGTCACTGAAAGAGAGATACAGAGAGTATAAGTATAGGAACAACTTACACGGCAGAAGAGCATGGGTTGCATGGTTTACTAAATTCCAGGTACCCGCACTTAGACAACTTGGTAGACCTCTTCCACTCGAATATAGGTAAAAGATATATTTTTCTTTTTCCTTTTTATATATATGAATGAATTGGCTATACTTAGGCAAGGTATACGTGCTATTGCAATGGCATATGGATTAAAAAGAGTTAATATCAGATATAACCCCAAACTTAAAGCATATATGATACAGATACTTGGTACTAATACAATACCGGGTCAAGCATTAGATGAGATACTTGATTTACTTAACGGAAATGGATTTACAACTAATGTGAGATTTATGCGTGGTCTACTAGGTACTATAATAACCATTATAGCGGTGAAGAGGCATGGCTAATATAGTTGCACCACGTATAATTTACAAATATACGAATAAGTACAAGATAATAAGTGGGTGTAAAGATTGTAGTTTTGATTATGTTAGTAAAATGTTGCAATATTATATGAGAAAGTATGCAAATCTTGACATGGATTTAGATTACCAATATCAACTTGACACACTGTTTGTAGTGACAGATTTATGGTGGTCTATAACTAAGCTTACAAGTCAATTATCACCACCAAATAGTGTCTATTGGGTTGATACTGCATGGAGTAAATACAATAAACCTATTGATAAGATAATGACAAAGGCTGAGATATTTGTCACTACATCACCATGGAATTTAAAGATTTTAATGAATCATGATATATTCGGTTACTTGGTACCTAGAGCAGTACATGATGAGTATGCATTAAAGTATTTCAATCCATCAAATGAGAGAAAGTATATGTTCACTACTATTGCAACTGTAAGTAAACCGGGTGGTCATGATAAAAAGAATGTCATACTTGCGTACAAGGTGATTAAGGAATTAGGGTTGTATGAGAAGTCATTCTTTATATGCAATTACGATTTCTGTCATGCTAAACCATTCACACTAACTGATGACCAGAAATTTGAAATATTGTCACAGAGTAAGTACTTCATATGGCTTTCAACGAGTGAGGGTTTTGGTGTACCACCTGTTGAAGCAATGTCGGTAGGTACACCGGTTATATATAATGATTCACCATATGTTAACTTCCCGGTACAACATAAGTACAACATACCGGTACAACCAGTAAGACTGTATGAGCTACAAGATCCAACTGTGAAAGAGGCATGGTTCCCATGGGCTGACTTTGACTATGAGACTGTAAAGAAGACATTCAAAGAGGCATTATCTATAGAGTATACACAAATAGAACGCGGTGAACTACATAGTTACACAATGGAACATTTTAGTCACCGTGTTATAGTACCAATATTATATGATTTAGCAAAACGTATAAGGGGTGGTATACTATGAGTAATGCACCTACAAAGTGTTATGACAATGTATATACACCGGCTACTGTGATATATAGCATGACAACTGGGTTACCATATGTAACTTTCGCGTACTTGTTTCCTATAGCATCTCAGTTTATTCAAGTGCCACCGGATTTATTACAGCAGTACACTAGGAAAATAGATGTAAATAAGCAGTTTGTCAGCGTACCCGGTATAATAGGAATAGAAGCAGTAGGTAGAATATATATATTGACACTAAGAAGTCAACTACCCGGTGCATCATTTGCATATGATAATGTACCAATAGTGTATCCACCTTTATGTGAACAGTCATTTGTACTTATGAGACATGCTAAACATAAGTTTACACCGATTGCTGTTAGTGGTAACAATACAATACTTAGCAATTATGTAGGTAATGTCATTGCATCATCTACACCAGCAAGAATTGAGAGACAGTTTAGATTTTCATATACAGTTGTACGTACTGCAGTTACATTTTTCAGTGATGCTTCACAAGTCAATGATTATATACGTTATTTGGTTACAATATATGGTAGGAGGTGATATAAGTGGAAGTATGTGTGTTATATAATACAAATAGGGGTAAATGGTTACCGGTGACAGTAATATATGAAGTAGATGTGATTAGAGGTGAAAAACTCATTCATGCACTGAAAAAGAAATATCATCTATCTAATTCAATGTGTGATATAAATGTCATCGGTGAAATAGGTAATCCAATGTATGTACTATTTCAGTATCATATGGGTAGTGTACTACAAGGAAAAGTGTCACCGCTAGCAGTATCAAAAAGTGAAGGTGTGCTTAAAACTTTCTATGAGTCATCGCAAAGTACAACCCCATACTTTGTATTGCCATCGTTAACATTTATTATAAAAACATATGAAGAACTTGCAATACAGATGGTGAGGATACAATGACTACAGCATATTCATTCTGCGGTAACTGTACCCATGTCTGTGAAAATCAAAGTGATATCGTAATAGTTGATAAAAGTTATAATTACGGTCTACAAGACACATGCAGTGGGGGAAACTCCCACACCCCCACTGCTATTAGGGGGGTACCCCCTAACACCCCCACTGCTAACAAGAAGATAATAAAATATGACACCGGTATTGTATTTGACGAGAGAAATGAAGTAGAGAATAGGCGTATAAGAATAATAAAACTAATGCTATATATTATTGACTATCTGGTAGATGATGATGCCATATTTATTGATGCTGATGTTGGTATACCTAATGTCAAAGTATATGCAGATAAGAAAACTAACAAGAGTTTCTGTATACCGGCAGTAAATAAGGATTCACCGTTTCAGGAAATTATAAGGTTTTGTCATTCTACAAATCTGTATATAAAAGATGTTGAACTTCTAAGACAATATCTATATAAATATATTAACATGAAAGCATATACTAGCATACCCGTTGACATATACATTAATCTAGTATTAAACACGGTGGGAGTAAGTGTTCCCGGTACATGGCATTATATTGACGGTAAAAAGTATTCATTGGATAATGTACTAGGTATAGGTATAGTTAGAGTTGGTTAAACTTTTTAATTCCTAGTAATTTATTTTATAATATGGAGAGGAGATTTAAAATAGAGGGAAAGGAGATTATCCTAGAATTAAAAGTAGTGAAAGATATACCACCTTATTTAGTTGTACGTGTAAAAGCAGATGATGACACACTACGAGAAGTTTTACAACAATATGTTGGTGACGGTGTCTTTGAGTTTGCCCTATATATTGAAGACATATTTTCAGCACTGAAAGAGTCACTAACAGAGATAAATAGGGATTGATATGGACACCGATACCGTATTAACATCCCTCAAACCGTACATCATAAGTACATACAATGATGGTGAAATACCCAGTGAAATATATATTGCATTTAGAAACAGTAATATTGACAAGATAAAGAAAATGTGGAAGAATTGTATTGATCCGTTGTCACTTACACGTAGTACGTTACGCGGTGATGCAGAAATTGTATGTAAACCGAATCAGATATATGTAAAGTCATCACGTAGTTCTACATATTTTGTCTTCGAATTAAACAGTGGTAAAGTATATGCACCTGTTGATATGTTCAATGATGACATGTTTGAAGCATTACATGAGGAAATGTTATACTTTGTTGTACAGAGACGTGGCAACGTGTATTATGCAACAGAAGTTAAGCCGTTAATCACAAATGAAAAGAAAGAATTAGGTAAAGAGTTTTATGAGTACTTGTCAGTGAATGGTATACCGTTTACATCAGCAATTGCAGTAGCATATGGATATGCACCGTCATACCCAATTGATTTTTTAACGTTTGTGAGGTCTCTTACACTGTATAAGGTTGCAGGCAACGCAATACATGCATTTGAATTGTCACTACCTAATACGGGTAAGACTACATTTGGTATACGCAATCAGTTTGCATTTAACTGGGCATATGTTGACGAAGTGCCATCGTATGCCAGACTCATTATGGATGCCAGAAACGGTGCCATTGGTTTGGTATTTAGAAGTAATGGTATCTTTATTGATGAGATAGACAAGTACAATATGAATATGAAAGAAATAGTGCAGGCAATGCTAACTGGTATGTCACACGGTGTCTGGACTAGAGCAAAAGGTGATAAATCTGCACCGCAAATAGTACGCAAAATACCAATTTATTTGAGTGGCAATATAAATGTACAAAGTCTTGACTATAAATACACTTTTGTCAACACATTGAAACAGCTAAAGCTAAACGACAGCATGATAGATGCACTTATGGACAGAATAGGTGTACTAATACTTGGTACATCAAAAGTCAATGCAAGTGACAAAGTCATCAACTATGTCATTCCAGATTCATATTTACGTGGACTTATTGCTTATATGAATGATTTAGCCAATCAGCACTACAAAGACTATGGAATAGGTGAAGGCAGAAAGAGAATGCAATACAATCAAATACGTACAATACTTGAACTTACACTGTGTTACGAATATGATTGTGAAAAGAAAGACTATGCAGAGACAATAGTCAACGGTGTTGTAATATGAGTGGCATATTGGGTAGAGTAAGGTTTATTACAATGTTACATAGTAATGACAGTATAATAGTGTACATAATACGTGAGAGAGGTACTGAAAAAGTGGTGTATGAATTGAATGACAGATTTCAAATGCACCAACTTTGTAAACTTATTGAATGGTGCAAAGAGAATAACATTGAAGTGATAGGAGGTGACTATGTAAAATGCACACAAACAAAAGAGTCACGATAATGGTTAAAATTGATGAAAATGACTTAGTTGACATATGTCAACTATATAATACTACAAATTACAGTGAGGCTATACGTAAAGCAGTCAAAGAGTTGCTTTACATAAAGGGTCTGAGACAGTAAATTTTTAAACCTTTTAAACTTAGATTAAATTATGAGCCAAATAATTGGTTTTAAAGTAGATGACAATCTGAAAAAGTTAATTAAAGAATATGCGTGGCAAAAGAAAATGACAGTAAGTGAGTATGTGAGAGAAGCTGTCATGTTGAAATTACAATTAGATATGAGTGAGGACAATGCACAATCCAAAGATTGAAACGATGATGGAAGAACTAAAAAATACAATATATGACATGCTTAAAAATGAGATAAAGAAAGATTGTGACATAATCATTACAGGTATAAATATATTCAAATTTGCAACGAGTGATAAATATGATATCTATGTCAACTTTACTTATGTGTATAACATTGAAGATGCTGTGATCAGAAAGAATGGTGTCTACTACCCGTTACATGATAAAATTATAATAAATAAAATGGCGGTGGATTATGATGAATATATCTAAGGATGATGCAATCAATATAATTATTAATTTCATTTACGGTGACAAACTATATCCCATTATCACAAATAAGAAACTGACATTGGGTAAAGAAATAACATTAAAGTATAATAACAGTAAATTTTGGGTATACCCAGTAGCAAAGTACAAAGTAAATAGTGTGCTATTATCACAATGGTTACCGCATAGGATTATTGATGGTACCGTTATTTCCGCTAAGGGTAAATTATACATTCTGCGAGTATCTAAGGTAAAAGTTAAAGATATTGACATTGTAAAGGAAGCATATGATATTTTAAAGAAGAAATATAACTGTGATAATGGGAATCTCAATGACTGTTTGACAGTTAAATTTTTAAACTCATAAGCTTTCTGTAACTTATGGAAAAACTAAAAGAATTGGGGATTCAATACTCAAAGAAAATCACAACTAATAAAAAGGTAATGTACTACGTATTAATCAATAAGTATAGTGGAAGAGATGACTTTCTAAAAATCCTAAACCACGCAAAGGAAATACAAACTGCATTACAAGATAATGAATACATTGTAATTGACATCGCAAGAGTAAACCCCTATAAATTATCATTGACAATCAATAAGACAAAGATAGTGTTGAAACTTGATTACAGGAGTGGTAACATAAGGGGAGTGAACATGAGTATACCATTAAGTGCGAATTCACTAACCAGTTTAAAGAAACTGATTAACGCATTGGAATCGAGTGAGATAGGTAAGAAACTACTAGAGACTGCTAGTGAAATAACAAAGAACACTGAAGGTGACTTACTATAACAATTTATAAGTTTAAAGACATCAACGGTAAAGAAGTAAGTGCAGATGTTATATTGCCACCACATGATGACCCACTATATGACGATGTCAGAATTACATACGACTTGACATTCAAAGAGGGTAACTATGAGTTTAATACTAAAATAGCACCTAAAGTAGTAGATGACATAGGTGCATATGTCGGAGACACTGCAATATACTTAGCTTTACGATACCCTACCGTAGAAAGAGTTATACTTACTGAGCCTAACTTATATCTCTATAAATACCTCATAGACAATGTAACACGTAATCTAAAACATGTACAAATTATACTGGATCCCGCTGTTGTTAAAAAGGACATTTCATTTGGTGAGATAGACATGAGTTTCACTGACAAACCGGCAATCAAGAGATTTAATACTTCAACATCGCAATCACAGATAAGAGCATTGCTAATGACAAAATATAGGCTATTTATACCCGAGAATGTACTTGTAAAGATAGACTGTGAAGGATGTGAGTACGAGCTAGAAATACAAATGTATGCACCACCACGTACTAAGTCATGGGTAATTGTTGAATGGAGTAATAAGGAAGACTTACATATATTCAAGTCACCGGTAAAAGTACTTGAAAGGAAGAAGTTCTATAACAATGACATAGTACTTTATGAGGTGACATCTAGTGAGTAGTGTTACCATGGCATGGACTTTGTTCAAGTTTAATGAAAAACTGGCAAGTTATGTAGACAGTGCTGAGACTGTACTTAATAGTCTCTACAACTATCTTAATAAACTTAAAGACATCGCAGATAGACAACTGGAAGATAACATCACAAAGTACAACTTCCTATATCAAATGATGAAGAGTATTTTGTCATTACTATGCCGAATTGCCCCCCTTCCCATAATTATTTACAATGAACCATCATCGCATTATTTCTATGTATATGAACTCGGTGTACTAAAATGTGGTGACACAAGTTGTTCTGTACTATTGGAATATAATGTCGACAATTGGAAAGTGAAATCATTAACACATTACGGAATTATTGATGCATGTGGAGAGCCTATTGACCCCGATACCGTAGACTATATCATTAGAGTCATTGACTTCGATAATAAGGTAAACATTGAAATCCCTGGTGTTCAGAAAAAGATAGTGATATCATTTATGGATAAAATAGATGTAGTAAAGATAGAGGTGGCATCTAATGAATAATGCAATATCATTAGGTATCTTGGCTATACATAGTACACTGTTAGCATTAGCGTTATTGTTCACATTTGCTAACCCTCAATTATTACAAAACCAAACATGGGACTACATTATAGTGACATTAACAGTATCTGTTGTTGGACATTCGATTAGTACTATGTCAAAGAGTTAAACTTTTCTGGTACTATCTCACCATGCCAAACCAGTCCCAATGTTGATTAATTATTTTTCTTTTTTGTTTTATCATGTTGTATGCCTCATGTGCCATCATATTCCTTTTTGTCATCAGATAGTAGACAATTGCAAACGGTGACCTATCAATACCAGCCATACAAAACGCAAGTACTTTTTTACCACCTTTTAATGCATCATCTATGATGTCAGCTATCTTATCAAGATTATTTTTGCTCAAGTAATCTATCATGGTGTCTTTCATCTTTAAAATGGGTATGTGTATGGTTCCGTTAGGGCATACTTCGTTTTCATTAAGTACGCATATCTTTATGTCAATGCCTTTGTTTTGTACATCTGCTATACTTCCTACAAATAAACCCTGAATAACCTCATCCATACCTAATATAACTTTTCAATACACATAATAATATAGTTAACCATGACATAGTATAAAGGTATAGAGTTAAACAGTAAAATTTTTAAATTCCCATTCTTTTTCTATATTGGGGCTAAAACCCTAGGTGGAAAATATGATCACAGAATTAGAAAAACACATGGACTATATCGCACAACAACTTAAGGACAACTTACAAGACGTCATAGATAACGCTATTGACGTACAACTTTACATTAACTTACCAGATAAAGAACCGAGGGGTTTTGACATCGGTATAACTACTGGAAATCCTAACATAGATTTAGTTTACAGTAGGGGAGTATGTCAGTTACGAGGAGCATGGGGATCTGCCACTGACAGAAAAGATATAGACAACGAAATTTGTGAAACTATATTAGACTATTTAACAGAGATATATAGACAATGATATATTACAACTGTACTACACAGAATACGACCTAAAAAGTATTCCCTTCAACATACGCTTTTTTCAGTTAAACTTTTAAACTCACTCTCTTTTTAAAAAATTATGGATGAGCTATTTTCCCTATACGGGGATAAAATTTTAAATGATAACTATAATAGACACTATGATGTAAAATATGTTGACACTGTTGAAATGTGTAATCCAAATGATGTCTATTATGCTATTTCTCCTACTTCCACAAAGTATGATATAAAGCCAACAAGAAAGTATTGCAGTAATAGAGACAAAAAAATAAACTACATAGTTAATTTAATCGATGGTATTATCTTAGGTTATATCGAAAATGGCACCGCATACATACCCCGTGGTGTCACACCGTTTCTTAGAATATATATACCTGATGATGACATAATATTTGAAAGGTCATCTGTAGGAGAGATACCATTTGTTTTTAATCCAACTAATAAATTCGGTGTCACAAAACATATAAATCATCCATTATTATGTTTCAAATCTCAAGAAAGTCAGATGTTCATACATCATAACTCATTATGGTTGAATAATGTGAAATCTTTTTGCAATACTCTTGCCGTAGGAATAGGTGACATCATGATTATGGAACCCAAAATGTGGCATTATGTATTATATCACAATATTAATATCACCAACACCGATACTGAGAGACTCATCAAAATGTTTAATAACCCTATACATAATGTCAACGTAAATATTAAGCCACATCCTGCAGTAAAACACATCACTATAAGTGGCGGTAAGATAATCGTTGACATTAAAGCAACTATAGAAGTACTTAGAGCATATAGTGACAAGTTGTACTACATAAAACTAGTAAAACCGTTGACACTTGACTTACAACTACAATCTACACTAACAGACATCGAGACATGGCAAGTTACAGGTGATATACATGATCATCCTAATATCATCAACGAGCAGATATGTCTAGGGAATGTGACACCATCAATAGATAGTTTAGATGACATAATAAGGACAATCAATGACATAGTGACAATAATACAATACCCTAACTTAGACAATTCATTATATGGTAATATCTTCTTAAAAAGGTTGAAGAAGGAAGGCTATATCACTGTATTACCTATGAATGTTGCAAGGCGATACGAGGTTGAACAGTAAAATTTTTAAACCCCCAACTCAGTCTTTCAAATTGGGGTGGAAAAAATTCCCCCAATAAGTGTAGAGGAAGTCGAACCCAAAAAGGTAAAGGTAAAAACACTAAATGGCGAAGCAGAAACCGAAGTTACAATACCACTGACAAGAGAACAACTACTACAAACAGCAGTCCAGTTAGCAAAGAAAGCAATGTACACAAAGATAGCAATAACAATTGGCAATAACAGATACACAGAAGTCAGCGAAATCCCATCACTAATTGATGAAAACGTAGTAGACGGGGCTACAGAGATTATAGTAGAACCAGCACAAGCGGGTGCCTAAGCAAATGCAGTATGAGAAAAGATATGACCGTATAAGTCGTCTTCCTTTTTTTAATCAACTTCAAACTTGGGAAGATAAACTTTTTATGATTGTAGGTGTTGGAGGGTTAGGTTTTCATGTGGTAAAGGCATTGACTATGAGTTTGCGTAGACCAAGACTTATTCTCATTGATAATGATACTGTACAAGAAGAAAACCTCAATCGATTTGATGTTGACATTGATTACTTATATAAGCCGAAAGTTGATGTAGTTGAAGACATCATACTTAAAATTAACCCATTAGCATCAGTAGAAAAACATAATGCTGATATAAGAGACCTTAATTTGTCAGTAAGTGGTGCTATCATCATAGATGAAACTGACAGAGGTTCACTATGTAATATCATACGCAATAAATTCTACAATAACGTATACACTGCTATCAAATATGACGGTGCCTTTGAAGGTACAATATATGTTAACACTTGCGGTATCAATATTGATGATGATGACCCATACAGAGTAGTGCCATCGTTTTATTCAAGTGCCGTTTATTTTGCTAATGCATTTGTCGCATTCTTACTGTCACATGATTTCGAAGACATCGCATCAACACAGTTAATGAAGAACATAAACTTGAGATGGTGGGAACGTGATTGACGTAGGTACACCAGTTATTATTATCAATAACGATAAGTATGTACGTTTTGCTGTATCTTTATGGCTTGAAGAAGACTTAAAGACATTATGCAAAGACACTGCTACTGAGTTTGCATTTTACTTAAAAGACCACAGAACATTCACAAGGAATGATATTGTGTACTATGTAATACCATATCAAGAAATCATCATACCAAAGCAAAGAACAACAACGGCACATGTAGAGATTATTGAAACGATGCCATATCCCATCACTGGACATAAACATCCAGTTGCAATACCATCATTTAGTGACTATGATACACAAAACATTATACCAAATAGCAATATAAGTATCCTTGTCACCGAAAACGGGATACACCAAGCAAGTGTACGATTCCCGATTACCATTGCCAATACACAGTATATTGCTGTTATAATCACAAACAATATACTAAAGTATATTGACAATGAAATTCCGACATCTCTTAATGACAATAAAATAAATGAGATACACGAAAAGGCAGTACCACAGTATGTTGAAACTACATTTAACTATCATGACATATACTATGACTACTTTGACAATTACTATGAAGGAAAGAGGAGGAAGAGAAAATGATACTTGTCAACGCATATGAATTCGATGCCATATACAAACGCAAACTACCATTACCAAACGACAAATTCATTACAATACTGGGATATGAATGTTCTAATGATGAACGTTTTGATATTAATATGCTAAATAATGACGAATATCTAGGCATTGAGATATGTAAAAATGTACAAATTGCCCGTGTTATTTATAAAGACGGTGCAAGAATGAAGTTTAATCCTAGGTACAAGTATAGTGGGTATATGAATGTGCATGTAATGCATAATACGAGTGGACGTTTTCTAAAAACATTTGCAGACTATATGAAATATAAACCAACAACATTCAAGATTAACTTTAACACTGATGCACCATTTTCTATCGAAAATGAAGATTTCATAGAGGGTGTTGACAACATCATATTTAACTTCAAAGATAGACATTGTATTATTGCATACAGACTAGGAAAGTTATTCTTCATATACCGCTATACACACATTGTCATTTTCAACATTATCAATATCTTAGCGAATGGTTTCGCATTCAAATTACAAAGAAAAGACGACGCCATCTTCAAGTTAATGTTAAAGAGTATAGTAAATGTGGAATACGGTGACTATGAGTATGAGTATAATGCACAAAGTTAATTTGCAAATCTATGTCATAACGCCAGTATATGCACCAGCACTATCACCGATTGATGTCATGAAGAAAAGACAAATAGAATTATTGCTGAAGTGCTACAATGACTTGTCTGACAAAGAAAAAGAAACAGTAAAGCACATAGACTATGCATTCAAACGCGATGCATTATGTAGACCATATCTGAATCCTAGTGTCATTAGCAGTGTACTAAGACAAAATGACCACAAAAATGCAATATTCCGCGGTACCATTATCATACCAAAGGAAAGCATTGTCATTGATGTTAGAAGTGTTGTTGTTAATAACAAAGTTACTATCGTAACCGAGGAATACATTATGCCTGGTACCATCATTACAGGTTCAGGTACTGTAAATATTATACCACCATCACAGATACATACAAATATAGGACGACTAAGAGAAAAGGGAATGGGTGAAGTCATCATAAAAATTTCCATGGCGGATATGTGATGCCAATCCAACACTAACTCATTCGGATCCTAAAGCTATCACTTTGGTGGACTAGTGGCTGACATATGACGCCAATTACATCCTAACAATCACGTTCTACACTTTCCATAACATTATCTATTACAGACACGTCCGCTATGTGTTGGCGGACTTATGATGCCATACATACCCGGACATGTTCTCTCTCTCACACTATGTGGCGGACATATGATGCCATTTACATCCCTCCTATCAACACTTTCATTTTCTGCATCTCTATGTCTTTTAAACCGTAAAATTTTTTAACCCCGCTTTAGTCTAGTTCCCTAGGGGTGTAAAAATGAGTGAATCCCCAAACTCAACCACACAGAGATGTTATCTATCATTCTACTATAGAAGGACATCATTTAGAGCTATCAGTGATACCATACTAATTGACATGGATGGTAATATGCTACCAAGTAAGTTGAAAACATCACGTTCTGGGAATCACGGTGAAAGACAGTATGCATTACCATCAGGCAAATACTACATGTATGACATACAAAGATCAAATTCTGGTAACACATATATCACACTAAAAGTTATAAATGTTGACAATGAGTGTCAAACACAAACTATAAAGGAGTGGACATTACATACCGGTAAGACAATAACTACACCTATCGAAAAACTACCACAAGACATACAAAAAGTCTTACTTGTCAACAAAGACAAATTGCCATTATTCGATTATGTCTACTTCTGACTTAGATATATGACTTTCACATCAAAAGTCATACTTTTTTAACCGTAAAACTTTTAAACCTTTTTAACAATTCTCTTATTAAGGGTGTAATCTGTGGGTAAAAGTCAAAAGGTAGAAAGTCAAGAAGAGGGGTTTGATCTTTTAGAAGAAGAGAAGAAAGAAGAGAAGACCCAAGCACACAAAGAAAATGAGACAGATGTCTACAATTTGTTAGGCACGCTAAAACTAAGCTATAATACAAAGAAATCAAAGAATGGAAAAATAAACATCTCAATATCACTACAAAATAAAGAACAACTAACGATGTTGTTAAACAATATTGCCAAAATCCAGAATGCACTGACTAACGGTGAATATGTTGTAGCACCAATTGCACAAAGAACACCTTATAGCCTTGTACTAGTAATCACAAGAAATAGTGCCATCTTGAAAATTACTTATCTATCGGGATTCATCAAGAATGTGAACATGAGTATACCAGTATCTCAAAGCACAGTTAACGCGTTACAACAAATCTTAACGGTACTACAATCAACTGAGTTAGGCAAAAAACTGCTATCAATAAGCTCACTAAACAATACATCACAAAATACCGAAAATTTGTTATGAGGTGGCAAAAATTGCTAACAGAATCCCAACAACAAAAGTATCCATACTTACATACATACACTACACTATATGCCCTCTTTAGCAATAATTGTACGCATAAATGTAAACATAAATGCATATGCAAAACAAGAGCATTACTGATATCTGATACGTTATATGATGAAAAATTTAAGCCGTACCCACATTGGCTTTAAACCATTTTCCTTTTTTTGCCTTTCTTTAACTTTTTTCTTTTCTCTCTTTGTTAACTATTTTTGCTTATCTTTAGCAATTTTCTTTCTTCTCATTTTTCTTTTTCTTATCATTATTTCTATATTATCTATTTCTACTTTTTTTATTTTTATCTTTTTTTATCTTTTCTATTTTTTTTACGAACCTCCCCAATATTGAAG
>Ga0208312_100003_pt1 | contig 36147 bp, 61 predicted proteins | sample BED_Mat_virus_9__FD_187140 | JGI IMG/M metagenome (GOLD analysis project Ga0208312, IMG submission 187140) | Extremophilic microbial mat communities from Yellowstone National Park, USA - BED_Mat_virus_9_15 (SPAdes) (version 2) | ecosystem: Environmental > Aquatic > Thermal springs > Hot (42-90C)... | reverse complement strand
GAGATATGTTATATGTGTTAGTATACGTATTCGTGTTAGATATGTCTTATACGTATTCTTAGTCTTATACGTATATCATATTTCTTATGTCTTATACGTATATTACATTAGTTACTTCATACTTCTTACTGACACTCATTCTTTTTTTTATTATATAGATATACTTTCCCACCCCTCATGCGGGGGGGTTACACTTCACTCGTTCACACTGACACTCATGAGTTCGTACTGACACACTGACGCTTGGTATTTCATGCTGGGACTCATTCAGGTCTGTTTTAAGAAAAGAAAAAAGTTCTAGAACAATTTTTTTTCGAACCTCACAGTTCGTAAACTCGAACTACGAACTTCGAACTCTCTAAAGAAGTATTCAAAAAAGTGATGTAACAATTTATATGCGAAAAACTTTTTAACTCAAACACCGATTATAGTTTTCTCTTTTCCGTCTTTTACTATTATGTATTTTTTTCTTAAGAGTTTTGCTGGGGTCAATATTAATACTGTATTATTTTCAGTTGTTATTTTAAATCTTGGTGGCATTGTTAGTGTTTCTCTAAGATATATTATCTCAATATCTATTATTTTCTCTTTTTTGTTGTTTATCACAATATATTTCTCGTCTGCTTCCCGTATTTCTTTGTAAATTTCTTTCGCTATCTCGTTCAAATTTCTATACGGCACAATTTTTCACCATGCTAGTACCGGATATTCAAATATATCTGATGGTGTTAGTATCATCATTTTGCCTTTTTCCGTCTTTATTACAATCCTATTTTGTGCTACACTTAATTCTATCACTTTTTCTTCCCTATAAATAAGCTCTTTGTATTTTGATAGTTCTTTGTAAATTTTGTTTATGTCATTTAGTGGACTCGGTTCTGGGTTTTTCGGTATTATCATAAAGTGTTTTTTTAGGAACAATTTTGGTGCCTCAATTATTTTCATTCCTCCTTCCGTTTCGATTATAATTAGCTCGTTTTCTTTTCTTATAGAATGTATGATATATGTTCCTTTTTTCGTTCTTGCGAGAATTAAAAAACCTTTTTTTATTAATTCATTTAAATTTTGTATTAACTCATATTCATTCACGGGATTTAACCCCCTATTATAAAGGGGGGTCATACAAGTATAAAAAATTTACTTTCGTAATACTCCACGCAATATATAAGTGCCTGACTTAAATACTATCAGTTCCTCTATGTGGACTTCTGCTTCTAATGTCTTTTCCACTTCCTGTTTTATCGTTTGTTTTAGTTCTTTAATTTCGGCGATTTCTTCTAGTTTTCTTGTCTTCGTTAGGTTTATCTTATTTGTCTCTAGTGCTGTAAAGATGTCCTCAATTAATGATACGTCAGTTTTCCCTTCAACTTGTACTTTTATTTTCATATTCCCACCTTGTAATTATTTTTCCGTCATTTTTCACTTTTCCTTCTTTGAAATTTACTATCTTTGGTGCCATATTTCTGTATTTTTCTATTATTTCTCTGATTAATGAGCTTAATTCTTCATTTTTTGTCAAATCCCTTTTTAGTATTTGATTTTCGTTGAATGTTATTTCACTTTTTCCAATTAGTTTCGCTAGTCCGATTAAAAATTGTGTATTTTTGTCTTCTTGTGGGGAATCTACTATTTCTACTACTATTCTTTTTATCATGTTTCTCACTTTAACTTAGCGTATTTGCATGACTTATTTATTTCGCAGAATTTGCATTCATCGAATGTGGCTACTAGTGTTTTTGTCATATATGCTATTATTTGTTTGTATATCCAGTTATCGTCTATCTGATATTGTCCAAAGAACGTTTGTTCTGTTTCTATGTTTTTTATTTGATTTTGTGCTATTTCGAACTCTGTTATCTCATTATTCCCTAGGTATACTAGAAGCCCTTTTTGACTTTCTAGCATGTTCATGTAAATTAGTACTTGATATATGTGTGTCTCGTATGGGAATACTGGAGGTTTATATACGCTTTTGAGTTCTACTATAGTTCCGTCCTTAGTTATTCCGTCCACTCTGCCTATTAGTGTGTATTCTCCATATTGTTTTTTTATCTCTTTCTCAAACTCTATGTCAATTTCTCCGTATTCTTTTAGTAGTTTTTCTATCCCCTCGTGTACTGCTATTCCTCTTATCAGAGATATTTGTGATACTTCTGTCCTTGGTCTTATTACGCAGTGTAATAAATCTGTAACGTATACTGTTTTCTCTCCTTTTTGCGGATGTTGTTCTTGCATTCTTTCAAATGCTTTTATTATTGCTTCTTTTATCATCTGCAAATCACCTCGACCATTTTTCGTCCTATTACTTTCGATGCTATTTCCTTATTTTGACAAAGTTCTGTTTTGTTATGTATCCCGTTTCTTAACAGTTCTATAGACCTCTTTCTTCCTATGCCAGGTAGTTGAACTAATGCTAATGCACTGCTAGGTACACCGTATCTGGCTTCTAGGAATAGTAGTCTTAGTCTATCTGCTAGTTCTTTTTTCATTAATGCTTTAGTTATCCTATAAACACCATATAATTGCCAGTTTATTGTTTGTATTAGTTTGTTAAAGTCGTTGTATGACATGTTTTTTGTTGCTTTTACTATCATTTTTTCATCTACCCCTTTTATCCAATTCTCAAATATTATTTTTATATTTTCACCTTTCGAGGCGTTTAGTACATTTTCATTGTTCATAACTGTGTCTATAATTTCTTTTTCATTTACATTATTTTTTTCAAGGACGTTTCTGTATGCAATTGCGTCTTTAACGTCGAAATAGCTTTCAGCTACAGCACGTCCGTATACAGTGACATAATAGCCAGTGTTATCGAATCCTAGAATGCCGTTCTCGTTTAGGAATTCTAGTTTTTCATTAATTTCTTCTTTAGGTATTTCTTTGAATGTTAATGAATGTTTTATAGCGTTGAAAATATCATCGGGTCTAATGTAGAGATATTTAGATATGAAAGCCAGCAAGAAGTCCTCCAGTGTATGATGACCTTCCAAGTTCCCGTATTCGTTTGTGAAGTACTTTTTGGTTAGTTTTTCTGCTTCTCTTATGTTTGATGCTTCTATTATGCATAATCCTTCCTCGTCATATCCAGGTCTTCCTGCTCTTCCGCATATCTGGTCAAATTCTACTGGTGTAATTGCTTTCCAACCGATAAACCTCCCGTATTCTACTATCGGAAGCTTCAAGTCATCAAAGATTACGGCATAGAACGGGAAGTTTACTCCTTGTGATAGTGCTGTAGTTGATATGATAATATTATATTTCCCTTGTTTCGTTTCTTCCATTAGTCTTAGTTTGGTTTCTGGTTGTAATCCTGCGTGAAAGAATGCTACTTTTCCAGGGTACTTTTTGTCGTAAATCAGGAATAGTTCTTCTGCTTTCTTTCTTGTTGATGTGAAGACCATTACGACTTTGTTCTTTCTTACTAGTTTGCGTACAAGGTCTTCTTTTAATTCTACTTTGTCACCGTCTTCAAATATTAATGTATTCCCTATTTTGATTGCCTTGTAAAGTGGGATTGGTCTTTCTTTTGTTTCTATTATTTCGGCGTTTGTTATTTCCGCTAGTTTTTCCAGGTCTGGTACCGTGGCTGACATCATTAATAATCTTTTTCCTTCGTCCATAGCCCATGCTATTAAGTTCTCTATAGCTTTGCCTCTTTCTTTATCGGAAATGTTATGAACTTCATCTATTACTACTAGTTCACTTCTTTTAGCCCACGTATAGTGTCTCCTTAATATGGCGTCTGCTTTTTCGTATGTTGTAAATATCATTCTTTCTATTATATTTTCAGGGTCTGATTCATATACTTCTGATGTTAATGCTATTGAATCTGCATATCCGTGTAGTAATGGTGCCACTTTGTTGTGGTAGTCATCGTTTAATTGTAATGCTAAAGTTCTTAAAGGTACTGTGTATAATATTCTGTATTTCGTATTCATTGCTATGTACATGGCTAGGAATGATTTTCCAACTCCTGTGGGTGCCGAAACTAGTAAGTTTCTATCGGTCATAAAGAATGTGGTTATTACTTTTTTCTGGAATTCATTGAGTTCCATTTTGTTTCTCACCTCCTGTAAATTCTAATTCTGATATTTTCCTTATTACCGATATTTTTGATATTTTGATGTATATTGGGTTCCCGTTAGAGTCTGTTCCTAATAGATTGTTATAGTCATCGATTTCTGTTATTTGCATCCTATATTTACGTCCTTGTGCTAGTACTTCTATGTAATCTCCTACTTGAAATGAAATTTTCCCTAACTTGAGTTCACGTTTTGGCATCACTTAAAATTGTGCTAGTATAATTTTTAAAGTTTTTATTTCCCATTTCCTTTCTTGTTTATATGAAAGTTGTTCTAAATATTCCAAACGTTTTTTATGAAGAGAAGGAGTGTAATTATTTTATGGAATGTCTTGAATATTATATGATGTATTTGGTTAAATATGGTAAACAATTAGGAATATGTTATGGAGAGAATTATTCGGAGAAGTTTCCTATATCTGGTGAATTTAGAAACGAATGTATACACGGTTACGTGGAAATAGTAATGTAAAAAAAATTATTCGAGTAAGTTTTTCTTTTTCTTGATGCTCTTTACGTTTTCCTCGTATTTTTCTATATATTTGAATAGTTCTTCATATTTTTCTATCATTTTTGTAATCCATTTTATGTCATCTAATCCGCTTACTGGAAAACTCAATGAGTTAGTAGGTTTCTGACCGTGAACGGATATTAGGACAGTTATATTGTTTTGGTCATCTTTGTATGCTAAGAATCCTAATGATAGCTGTTCTCCTTCATATAAATCAAATCTATCGAATCGTTTTTGTGATTTCGAGAATTCTTCAATCCAACTATCAATTTCTTTCTTTATTTGTTCTATTTTTTCATTCTTTTCTTCTGTTTTTTGTGAGGGCATTAATTATCACCTCTTTGCTTTTTCTAATGCCTCATACTGTTCTTTTAGTATTGGTATTTTTGCGGGGTGTTCTAGTGTTATAGTGGGTTGTGGATAGTCTGACTGTTGATACACAATTCCTACTATTACGGCTCCTGACTTAAGTTTTGGAATCACATTTCTCATCAGACTGTAGTATACGCCTTGAGAACTTGAGTACAAGTACACTTCTCTTTTTACTTTATTTACCTCTTTAATGAGGTCGATTGGTATCGTTTGTTGGTCTTTTAGTGTTTCGATTATTCTTTCTTCAATTTTCGGGTCAGAGATTGCGTATCCATCGATATATGAGATTTGAGCGGGTTGGTTTGTCTTCTTTAGTATTACATCCCTTATTTCTACTTTTTTGATGATTATTATATGCCACAAATAGTTTTTGATGTTTTCTCTGCTAAACGGTAGCGTTAATTCATCATTTTTTGCTTCTTCTTGTACTTCTATTTTTTGTGTTTGTGCTTCTTGTTCTACTATTTCTTCTGTTTCTTCTTCTTCTCTTAGTTCTTCTTTAATTGATTTTTCTTTATTTACCATGATCTAACTACCTCCTTTATTTTTTGTGGGTATGTGTCGAAATATTCACAAAAATCTAAAAAAATTCTCTCGCTTTTACTTAATGCCTCAAGGGGTAACCCTTGAGGGTTTATTATTTTTTGACATTCCTCGAAAGAGGGCATGTTCTCATTATCATAAATTGTGCTATCATTTATATTTAAACTTTTTCTTTTCCTTGCTCTTCATCAAGAAAAAGATGAGATAACCTTTTTAAACTGGCAATCATATATATATAATAGAAGAAGTATGTCCAATAATACTCAAAATCAAAATAAAATTCTAATACCATCTCCAAAAAGATACTTATCTAGAAGTGAATTTCAAGAATATTTAGAACTTGTAAAACTAATTGGAAATTTTGACCCAAATACTAAAAAATGGTATGTTAATGAATTTAAAATCTCCAGAATTAATAATAATGAATTGAAAGAAATCATTAAAGGATTATCGAATTATGTAGGGGATGAAATTTATAATGCCTTTGGTGATTATTTGAAGGATAATGATAATACAGTATATGTGGAATTTAGGGGGAATTATCTAATAGTTTTCGATGATTTAGAGAAGTATAAGGATTTACTAACATATAAAATCAAAACTTTTGACCATATTCAAGGTCAGTATATTGAAACTCCAATATTACTAGCATGGCAAAGAGGAAACAATTTTGCTACATTGAGAGGGCTTTACTGGAAATTACAAAATGTTACAAATCTAAAAATAAAGCCATTTACAAATATGCAATTTTATAATATTTCTCTAAAGAACTTTGAAATAAGAGATTACCAAATAAATAGTATAAAATCATGGATTTCTGATATTAATACAGTAGGAGAAGGAATAGTAAAAGCACCAACAGGAAGTGGAAAAAGTGTAATTGCTATTTTATCAGCATTAGAAATGCTAAAGAATAAACCAAATTCAAAAATTATTTACGCTGTAAATTCAACAACGTTATTAAAACAATTTCAACAATTTGCAAAAAGAGAAGACTTACCATTCCTTTTAGTATCAGGAGAAATAAATGAAATTGAAAAAGGTGAAAAATCTGATTTCATAGCATTATCAGTAAGTTATTACTATAGTCAGAAAAAGAAAAATCAGAACCAAAAATTAAAGGAATTAATACAAAATTCTGATTTAATTATTATAGATGAGGCTCATCATACACCCGCAAGCATGATAAAGAGCTTACTTTTAGATTCACCAAATTCAATAAGACTAGGTCTATCAGCTACTCCTATTAGAGAAGATGGGCGTGAACTTGAAATTTTAGGGTTACTAGGGAAAATATCATATTCAATAGATTATACTGAATTAGTTAAAAATCATTATTTAGTACCAATTGAGTATATTCAGTTTACACCGAAAATTAGTGAGAAAATTTACAATAAAATACAGTTAACAAAACAGTATTTTGCTGACCAACCATTTGCAAAAGAGTATAGTGTTTTGATAAGAATCTTTGAACAGTCACCATATACAAATAAGCAGATTATTGAAAAAGTAAAGTCTTTGAATAAATATCCCGCTCTTATTATTGTTAGGAGAATTCCAATAGCCAAAAAACTTTCAGAAATGTTTAATGAAAATGGAATTATTGCGGATTGGGTTAGTTCAAAAACTTCTTTAGAAGAACGTATTGAAAAAATAGAAAATCTGAAGAACGGAAAACTGAAAGTTTTAATAGCTACTTCTTTAGCTGATGAGGGTTTAGATATTCCACAATTATCTTTAGTAGTACTTCTATCTCAAGGGAAATCAAGAATTAAATTAATTCAGCGTATTGGGCGTGTAATGAGACCGTGGCAAAGTAAACAAAAAGGATACATACTAGATATTGCTTACAATTCTGATATTTTCCAGAGACAAGCAGATAATCGTAAAAAATTCGTTCAAAACGAATATGAAGGAATAATTTCAATTAAGTCAATTTGATTTTTTTACTAATAATTTTTCTCATTTTTTAGATAATATTCTGGTCATTTTGGTAATATCTTGTTTTTTGCTTTAAATGGTAATACTCATTAAGTTTATCTACATGGGCATAAAATATGAAATTCTACATGTTGAGATAAAATCTAATCGTATTTTTGTTTCACTAAAATTGATAAGAAATGGTACAGTGGAAATTTTCAATTGTATACCGATTGAAAATGTACATCTTTTAGTAGAAAAATTTAGTCTCGTTAATTCAGATTATCAGTGATTGAATTGAAAGGACTTACAATTACTTTCAGTCTGGATACAAAAAAGTTTTAAAATTCCTCTTGTCAGTTTACTAGAAATATTTTTAAACTCTTAATTTTTGTTTTTTCTCCTTCTTTTCCCTTATTTTTAGGGCAAATTAGGGCGTAAAATCGTTTATATTTAAAAAATTTTAGTGGTTTGGGTTAACTCAAATCAGTAAAATCTTTTTTCGGAAATTTTTTCAATTTTTTTCATTTGCAGCCGTTAAAAAATTCAAGCAAAAATTTTTTCAGCACAATTTTTTTCAGTAATATGAGATTTTTTGTTTGAAATCTAATTTATACACTTAATTTAAGTGTACAAAAAAGTATTCAAACAATTTTTCAATTTTTACAAATATTATTACAATATTGAGATTCTGTGCCACAACATGAAGCCATTCTCTTAATGAAGAAAAAGATTTATATATATAAAAGAGGAATAATATAGAGGGGAAAAATATGCAAAACGTAATAGAAGAGAAAAAACAAAGAATTAAAAGTCAAATAAAAAATTTTTTTGAGACAAATAACATACCATATAGAGAAGAAAAAAACAAAATTTCAGAAAAAATAGTAATAGAGGGGAAGATATTTATTGCAAATCTGTTACCATATGGTGAAATAGATGTACATATTGATAAAGATAAATTTTTAACTGTAGTAAATAAGGAAAAGGAAATAGAAATAATATACTATGAAGCTTTCCCCAAACAGTACAGAAGTGAATTAAAAATTCCGAAAACAAATTTAGAAATTGCGTTATCGGGAATATACTATACGAATAACAAGTTAATATTCTTATTCTAATCTCTTTTTTTTGTTCCAAATTTTTCTCTTATATGTAATTTTTTTACAGTTCTTTCACTTCTCTCCTTCTTGATGAAGAGACAAAGATTTATATATATATAAAATGAATAGTATAGTAGTGGTAGTTATGATAGGAAAGATAAATATATTCGAATTTAATGAAATGTTTAATAAGGGTGAACAGATTTTTTCAATTTCAACTAAACGCTCTTTTTTTGATGTGCATGTACTAGATAATATTTTACTAATATATGAGGTGCAATATTATTGCAAAGATAATGGAATAAGGAATGATTTAGATGTGGTCTTAGATATAGTACAGAGAAGGTTATATAAAAATGCTATTTTAATTTCTTTTAGGAAGGATGAAGGAATATGCGAAAACATCTATCATTATATCTTTTTGCTCAAATAATTTATCCTCTTTTTTTTATTTTTCATTCTTCTCATATCGTTTTAATATATATAAATTTTTCTGATACTTCTTGATGAAGAGAAAAACGTGTATATAAAAAAAAGGTTAAAACTCAAAGATTTTCGTTTTTTCATCTAATTCATACAATACTTTGTAAACTGATTTTATTTTGTACTTATACATAAATCCAGGTAATCTCATACACCATAGACTATTCGAATAATCAACACCGCATAGGAAACTGTTATTCGAAATTGTTATAAGCTTTAATAAAATTTGATTGACACCGTCATCATCATAATCTTGAATTACTGTGTGATTAAAGCTAGGAAATCTACCACCTCTAATCGCTTGTAAATTAGGTACATATATATTAGTAAAATACCATGAATGTTCTGGAATTTCATTATTATTAATTCTGAATACCAATGGTGGCATTTTCTCCTCATATCTTTTGAATATTTCTTTGTTTACTAAGAATTTGTATATTGCGTACTCAATTTTTCTGTTTTGTAATTTTATTCTTATTATATATGGCATGCCTTTGTATTTCTTTTTGTAATGCTTTATTATTTTTTCCACTTTTTTACCGTTTATCTCATACAAATACAGCTCATTAGGAATTATTGGAAATCCGTATTTTTCATCTGGTAAAGGTTTTATTTCTAATTCTGGTAGTGTTAAGTAATATTTTTGTGGTTTTTTAATTATAGTAAGTCTTATTAATCTCGAATTGTATCTTATTGGAATTATTAAATTATCAAAAACAAAATGCCATGTGCCGTGATAATATGACAATAAATAATTATAATAATGTTTATTTTCAGTTTTCACGAATTTAGTAATTCTTCTCATTGTAGCAATAGTTAGGAAGTTATCTAAATTTACAGTAACTTCAAATTTATTTTCGTTTTTCTTTACAATCTCTATTTTATTGTGGAATATATACATAAAAATCATTTTTTCATTTAATTTATGTAGAATGTACTCATAATCTCTGATTTTATAATTTTTCTTGTAAACGTATTCAACATCTGTTAAAAAATTATCAAAATTCTTTATTACATATTTTAAATATTGGATATTCGGGTCTTCTTTTCTCATCATGTTTTATCATAATTATATAGAAGCAAAAGTTTATAAGTTTGTGAGATAACAATTTATAATGAAGAAACATGAGTCTCCAAATCCAGATTCAAAAAAATCTAAGTCAAATTAATTTTTTTGAAGCGTCTGTATATGATAGGTACGATTTAACAAATCTGATAAGGAAAGATGAAAAATTTGTAGTGCGTCAAGGAGACCTGGTGGTCACAAATTTTCTTATCTCTGATAGAAGGAGAAGAGGACTAAGAAATGCATGGTTACATGAGTGCAATAGAAAGGATAGTAATGTAGCTAGTAATATTTGGGTATTTGCTAATAATCATTTTATTATACCATTACAAGAAAAAACAATATTAGTCCATCCAGAACATGGTATTGTGGTAATACCATTGGAAATGGGAAAACTTAATTTCTATACTTTTAATGAAGCGAAAGATTAAAAAAAGTTAATTTTTTATTTTTTACTCAAAAATACTCATTATTATCTCATATTTAGTTTTTCCTAGTTTTTTTGCTAATTCCTCCAATTTTTTACTCTCTTCTTGAAAGAATATTATGAAAATTGGTTTCGGTACTGTATCAGCATATATTCTCATATCGTGGGGCTTTTTTGAATTATAAATTTCATAATTATACTTTTTCTCTATTTCTTTCAGGACGCATTCCCTATAACTATTATAATTTTCACATATACTTTTCAATTTGTGGAAATATTTTTTCGGGATTCTTATTGTATACCCCATTTTTCATCACTATATATTTCGTGCTTAATTATTTATATAGTTATTTCAGAAAGATTTATATAGTTGTTTTACATATCAGTAATTATGCTCTACGTTCTAAATAGTGCTACCCTTCCCTTGAAGGAAGGGGAAAAATACCTTATTTCTGCTAGGCAAATTTCAATAGAAGAAGCAAAGGAAATGCTAGAGAAAGAGTATTTCATATCTGCTCTGGGTCATAAAGCTACAGCTGAACTGTTAACGAATGTTCTACGTGTTGAGATTCCATTCAACAGAATACAGATAGAGTTACAACCAGGAGATAAACTGTTAGTATTCCTTTTGAAAAGAAGATTAGAAGAAGGACAAATCATAAAATCAGTTGAGGAACTTGAGAAAATAGGGTATACACTGTGGTTGTTCCATGTGTATAAGCGTGACGACCCTAATCCATGTATATGATAATTTTTTTATGCTGTAAGTAGGATTTCATTTTTTAGAAGTTGATTTACACTCATATTTCTTTTTCTTAGCTCGTTTTTAATCAATAATTCATTTTCTTTTGACATTCTCATCTGTAATCTGACATATTGTTTATCTCCCACTATTATTATTTCATTGCTTATTTCCTTTTTCGAATATGCTTTAGTATCATCTTCTAAGTTAAAATAATTTAATAGTATCTCTCTGATTACAGCACCTACGCTTATTGCTTTTTTCTGTGCATCTTCTTTTAATTTATCATAAATTTCTTTTTCAATTGTAACTAGCATGCTTCTCACTAACATAAATTATTACATCACAATTTTTAAAGTTTTCTCTTTCACACAGCTTTAAAAAGGTGATAGTATAATTTTAATTATGGTACTAAGAGCAGTTACATTAAAAGTTAGACCAAGCGACATTGATTTTTTAAAAATGATAAAACAATATAGAAATAATTATGACAAGATATTAAATAAGATGGTTGATGAATGTAATGAAAAAATTCTTAATGTTAATGATTTGTCATTAGAATCTTTAAGGGGGTTCAGTATAAAAATGTCTGAGGACACTTTGGTAAAATTGGATTTACTATCTAAAAAATACGAAATTTCAAGGTCTGAAACGTTAAGAAGGTTAATCAAAGCTAAGGCTGAAAAGTTATGTTGATAGCTCAGGTAGTAAAAAAGGGCTGGTACATTGACTTTAAGGTGAGGACACTTGAGCAAATCCCCATCAGATATATCCCATACGTCAAAAACATCGGTGAAGAAAAATACGGCACAGACAGTATGTGTTACATTATCGTTCCGCTACAACGAATGGAGCCATCCTTTATTCGTGGAGGGAACTATTTGTTTACCTTTAAAAAAGGAGAAAGAGAAGGAGCAAATCAAGGAAATGGAAGAGGAATTGGAGGACATGATATTAGACTTCTTTGGTATTCAAGTATTACCTTTACTGGAGGACGAGGGGGTGTGGTATGGGGGTGCTACGGGCAAGAGAATCGCATGGTATCATCGATATCCTGGAGACGGGGGGGAGTATACATGGTAAGTGCAAATCAAATAATTAAATTGGATATTGATGTTGACACCGTATTTTATGACCCACAATGGCTACTAGAGAAGAAACTACAAGTATTACACGGCTTAGGTTACTGGGAACAAGAAGCCTGGTGGGAATATTCACCATCGGGAAAGCATATTCATATCCTTATCGTGTTAAAAGACCCCTTACCTACAAAGGAGTTATTTGACCTACAGTTCATACTAGGTGATGACCACAAGCGTGTTTACTTTAATTATCTAAGATATAGTGTAATGGGAGAAGACGCTATTCATTTCAACGTACTTTACACGTATAAAAAGTCTTTAACTTTCTCTGACAAACTAAGGGCTATTTTACGGCATTGGTTCAAGTCAAAGCAATATTCAAAATAATGCAAAGAAGGACAAATTATGTGGTATAATTTTTCTGGTATTTCTTCCACTATTGCGTATTTAACTTTCAGATTTTCATGCCCAACCCACCCTTCTTCTACAATCCTCATACGTACATAATCGGAACAGCAAAATTTAAATATTTTGTATCCATACCTTATCCTATGAGCGAAAACCAGGAGAATGAGGAAAAAGAGGAGGAAGAAGAGTTTCAGCTCCCTCAAAAGCCAAGCGAGGATTATGTAGGTAGTTTAATCAACGAAATAGAAAGCCAATTACCTAGTGGTACCAATTACACAACAGGAATCATAGTTGATGAAGACAGAAATTTATTGATAATAAAGGGTGGTAAACTGTATATAGGGAAAGATGAAAGCAATATCGTAGAGATTAGAAAATATGCGGAAAATGGTAATCCCGCTTATTTAGTTAATGCTCTTTATATCTTAAAGGCAATGATACCTAGTTATAAGGAATTCTGGTCTGGAGAATTAGAAAAGAGGGCTAGAAAAGAACTACAGTCTATTTTTTAAATCATTCTTCTTCCTCAAGGAATTTTTTTAATTTTTTCTTTGATTTCTTTTTTAATGGCTCAACTTCTACGTCGTTCTGTGTCTGTTTCTGTGTTAACATTTGTTGTGCTAGCATCATCTGTAACCAATTCCCTCCTCCTTCACCACCTGGTCTTATTATCCCAGCCTGAGTAAGTAACTGAATCATTTCGTTAATGTGATTAAGAGCCATCTGAATATCTTCCAGTGTCCATTTACCCTTCAAATGGTTATCAAGAATACCAGCTACCGTCTTCACGGCATTTTTAGTCTTCTCCAACTGTTCAGTAAGTTCTTGGACTTTCTTTTCCAGTTCCTCAACTCTTTTTGCCAAGTCTTGTTGTTGATTTTCACTCACCTTTCAACACCTCCTCTATTTTACTAGTTAGTGTGTCTTTTTGTGAGCTTCTTGTGTAAATTATAATATAAGCATAATCATCATCATTTCCAAATTTTACTCTTAAAGCCCTCATGTGATTACTTGCCCTTGCCTTAGTTTCCTGTAAGGTTTTTTCTAGAATTCTCAGTATTACATCAATGAGAGATACCATTACCACAGCATCTCCATCGTCAGTAATATAAGCACTAGCGTCGACTCCTATTTTCTTTAGTTTTGAAAGTAATTTATTGTTAACAGTTTTCACATCCTCATCAACTAGTTCTTTCATACCTACAAGGAATAATTTCCCGTTTTTGATTTTTTGCTCCCAAATATCCTTGTTAATTTCTGCCGTTATAAGGTCAGCAAATTTACTAAACGGTACGCCAACTACTACTGCATTTTCATTCAATGCTCCGCTAACGGTTTCTATACCTGCTTTCTTCAGAGATTCAACAAAAACCTTGTAAACGTAAGCAACTGAACCTTTTAGTTTTATTTTATCCATATCTTAAAAAATGGATACAGAGTAAAAAAAAGTTACTTTAATAACTTGAACAATTCGTTCTCGATTTCTGTTAGTATTTTACTCATATCAACAGTATACGGTTTCCCGCTCTTACCTATAAACGTATATAAGTATCCAGATGTTCCTGTAACTGTAGTAGTTGTAGTCCTCTGCATTAGTTCCCACAGGAAGTTGTGGTGCATTTCTACTAATGGTTCTCCTTTGTAATCTAATATGTAATTCGCAAGTACTTTCTCAGCAAATGCCATCAATAATCCTTGGAATGTGCCGGGAATATTGTATTTTTCGGCGATATTCTTTACTACTTCTTTTGCCAAATGTGATGGTGTGTAATCTGTTAGCCAATTATAAGTTTCCTGTTCTGACAACTTAGAAATTGCTTTCATCGCCTCAGGATTATATGTAATTTCCTTTGCCAACATGTGTCCTGTAGTTCCTAGGTTCATTGTATATCTTTTCAGGTAGTATCTGTAAACTGAAGCAGAACTTAATCTCCTATTCCTTCTCGCCACCTTTCACCACCTCACAAACCTTTTTCTATATCCTCTAATGCCTTATACGTGGACTCAATGTTACTAAATGTCTTAGTTCCTGCATAATGTGGAGGTGCAGTGGGTACCCTACTCTTCATTAAGGTACCTGCATAGGAGTTGGGTAGTGCTGGCATTTTAGTTACTATGTTATCGAGCGTTGTTACTACATTAGATTCATCTAATGTGACACCACTGAGCTGTTCAGCTACAGCGGGAACTAACTCCTTAAGTTGATTGCCCACCTCAGCTAGTATTTTCTTAATGGTACTTGCAGGAATACCCCTACTTAAGTACTTAGTCACAAGAAATGAAGCAGTTTCCTTATGTGTTAAATAGACAGCATAGATACTTTCATTAATAATTTGCCATAATGGGAATGTGGCACCTGCACCTGCAAGTTTAACTAAAGTAGGTCTCAAGTTATTGTGGATTTTAGTATAAATCTCTTCAAATACATCCCTGTAATTAGCATACATTTGCTCTACAAGTTCCTGAGCATACTTCTCTCCCATGTAATTAATAAATATGCCGTAGAGTTTGCCCTTATACCTAGTCGATGTATCATTCCTTGTATCCTGCTTTCTATGAGACTGTCTACCAGCCATACTACATCACGTGTATATCTATAAAACGTAATATATAAATATTTGGATACATATAATAATGTATGGCGTTAACAAAGACACAGTTTGTTAGGTGCGTATACCTGCTATTAGCTAATTCTAAGAAATACTCGATACCTCAGGCAATAAGGATTGCTTACATGCTTCTAGACCAAACTAGAGTAGTGCCTAAAACTAAAGAGAGACTGCTTATTTTGCTAGACGAGCTTGACTCGGGAAAAATAACGCCAAGAGAATTTGTCAAGAGGCTATTTACTGAATACCCTCCTCCATCAAAGAAAGTGAAAGTTCTAAACTTGAAGATATGTGATTAGTAATTATTCATAACAGGGTTATATACGACTCCGTCATACCGTTTCGGGACATAGCTCACTGATATGGATATGTTGGGTATACTATAATAACCCGTATTAAAATTAGTTGATGTGGAAAAACTAATTCTCGATACATTCAAACGTTTAAGCTCTGATATACGCAAACGAATAACACCCCTCACGAAATAATTCTTCCAACTGTGATGGGATATAAAGTACTTTTCTCTTTGCAGTCCTTATACACTTAAGACCTACGATTTTATTATCGACAATTACGGGGTAAATATGACCTTCTATAAAGTTATCCTCAAGTGACTTTGGAATATAAAGTACTTTCTTGTTACCAATTTCCCTCAAACATAAACTCATTCGTAAAGCACCCCATATACGCCACAATTGACCGGCTTATTATACATGAACGCTAACTTAAGGCACCACGAAATAGCCTCTAGGCTCATGGGGTTCATGTCGTATTTTATATTCACTTTTATAATAGGCTCACCGTTATCATTATAACCAGTCCTGGTTTTTACTATTTGAGCCTCATCATGATAGAATAATTCCCTACCCAACCATATAAATACAGCATTGTTTGTAAGTAAAAATGGAGGTTTGACTTCTATCATTGACGCTGATGCATAACCAAGTCTTGTCAATAATTGAGGGACAAATAGGGTTTTGGGGTCATAAATCTTTAGGTAAGCTAGGATAACATCAAATGTACTTGTACAAAGTTCATATTTACGATTATACTCATTAGAGAACTCATAATCAAAACCGTTCAAACAAACATAATGTTTACCTGATTCTCCATACCCATTATAAATTTTCTTAGTCATTTCATAAGTGTTCATATTATTCACGCACCTCCTTCTTAGTTATAACTTCTCTACACTGGTCAATAAACTTTCCTACTCTGCTTACACATTCCGGTTCCGTGCATTCCATAGCCAACAATGTAAGCGTGTTTTCTGCAATATCCCACTGTTTTGCAAAAATTGATTCCATGAATTTGACCGTCTCTTTTTTAATTCCTAAATATTTCACTATCTCATAGCACTCTGGGTACCTCGATTTAACGTAATCCTTTGCCCTATGGTACTCAGTACCTTTAGTTATTGCTCTATCACTCCTAAGAGATAATGATAAGATTATCCTATCAAGGTCTGAATCGGCATTCTTAGGAGGCGTAGAAGGAGGAGAGACTACAACACCTGAAACCATCTTTTCAAGTTCACTGCATAATCTCTTAGCCTCAGTATAAAGTTGCTGAGCATTAGGGTATTGGTAAAAGAAGGGCATACTATAGGCAGAATACATGTTGACTATAGGGTCATAGAACATGTGTAAATGGTCTTTAGCTACAGTTACATTAATAGAAACTTCGTTGCACTGGACTAATGCGACTCCCTTAATATAGTAAGTATTATACCTACGTTCAATCCCATTCCTCCTTGCGTAATCTAATAACTTTATAAATATCGAAGGGTTCCATTGAGGCATAATACTCTCTAGATTTAATTTTAACTTTTTCACTTAAATCTTCATATTCATCTTTTGACATAGTAAGAGCGTGTTGTATCTCATATTTTAGCTCACGTTTAGAAAATTCCCATATCTTAAAACAATGCTTATTATCAGTACAAAGAGTGTCCGTCTCTATCGGTTCTATAGGTAAACCTACTAAATTTTCCTTATAACCATGTGCGTTCAAGTATATTGGCACAACACCAACAGCCATGGCTTCAATAGGAGGTAGCCCGAAACCTTCACTCTTAGACAGGGCTAAAAAGAACTTAGCCCTAGCGTAAAGCTCGTATTTCTGTTCTTCAGTTAAACTGAAAGTACTGTAGTCGGGATTTCCTAAATTACCTACAATAATAGTCTTATCCCTAACGTTAAATTCCCTAGTAATTTCGTCAACAAGGAGTAGGTTCTTCCTATCAAAATAACGTGATTCTCCTAGGGTTACAAATAATTTATCCTTTTTCATATTAGGGAAGATAGGTTTTATATGCCTTTTAATGACGGCTTTAGGTGTTAAATCTATTTTGTGAAACATCATATAATTCCAACGAGATGGTACTACGAAATTATCGTAATGCCTTAATTCTCCAAAATAACGTAACACATCATATACAGTATCACCCCATAATACGCAATTTATATCAGTAACAAATCTAAACCTTTTTAAAAAGAGTATAGGGTCATCAATACAAACATCTGCTTCAAATGGGTCATGAGTAATCTGATACCCTTCATAAAGAGCAACTTGGTAATAGCTACAATTCTCGCATGGGACGTATGCTTTCATTTATATACAATCATCAATCAAGTTTTTATTATTTGTTGTATCCACTAGATATTTTATATATCGTACAAACATTGAATACGGGGACAGATAGATGTCCTACGCAAATGTTGCATCTGCCTTAACTTCAGTAGTAACATCATTAGTATCAGCAATAACTAATTTCTTAGCTGGAGTAGCGAACTTCATAGCAAACAATGCAGACATATTCGTAGCATTAGCGGTAGCAGGAATAATAGTAGGAGTTATAACCAAATTCGCATCAAGTCTACCATTCGTCGGTTCATTCCTAGGCTACTTAGGTCTCTAAAAAAGTTAAAACTATTTTTTTTATAACCCTTCTTCACATATTTTAGATTTCTTTAACTCAGGTACATGAGTACAAAGAGCTAGGACAATCAAGTTAAGTTTCTTATTCATATCACTTTGATTTATCGCTTCAATAAGTAAATTTCGGAATTCTTCAGAATGGACATATTCATCAAACTGCTTTTTTGTATCTTGTTCATGCTGAATCTCAATCACCTTTCTCAGTCTATACAGAGTATACACTATAGTAACAACGTAAAAGGAACTTGAAATTATATAATAAATTTCGAAGTTCATTGCAACTCACAGGACTTGTTTCTCCCACTCTTTTGAAATATTTAGATAGTTATACATTTCTGTGTAAAGTATTGCACGATTTTCTAGATTCTCCTTTTTCTTATCAAGTGACCAGTTAGCTAATGCTATTACAAGTTTTTGATATGCATCTTCGGGGTCTGGGTCTAAGAAATACCCCACGTGAAAGGGATTAGTATACCATAACTTGACTTTTTTTGGGGCTTTTATCCAATAAACATCATCCTTATCAAGTATCCACTCACTCCATGCACCCTTCTCAGTAACTACTACATCCAATCCTAAGGCTAAAGCCTCAATAACGGGTATTTCGAAAGCCCCTCCTCTTACAGGATAAAATAGGATATCACACCCGGCGAAAATACTGTAATAATCGGGGTCAGGTAATGGGGTCTTTATAGCATTCATTCCCCTTATTCTAGGTTCTAGCATATTAGCAACAAGTATAAGAGGGTAAAAGTGGTACCCAGAATTCATTAGTTCACGGAAAACATTAACCACAACATCCCCACCCTTTCTATCCCAACTATGGGGCAATATTGCAAGGACACAGGGATGGGGCATTTCCTTAGGAGGGTAATAAAATATATCGGGATTTAAGGCGTGAGGGATAACGTGAATATTTTGTGGGATTGGTACCTTTAAGGTAAAGAAAGCGTTCTTACTCCATTGCGATGGTACTACAATCTCATTAACAGGCTGTTGTCTGAAGAAGTAAAGTGCTGTATAACTTAGTGAATCAGTGTCACTAACTTCAAACACAATATTCTTACCGTAATTAGGAATTCCCTTCCAAAATAAGGTAGTATTAAAAATTGTATAATAAATATAATCCTGAAACCCTGACGGTAAGTTAGCTTTTGCAGTCTTATTTTTATCGAAAGGTGTAACCTCATGTCCTAATTCCTTAAGACCACGTTCCAGCAGTACAGCTTGCCTCTTGAAACTATTATCGTTGAAGTCCCGAACTAATGCAATTCTCATACACTAAAATGATAAAAACGTGAATATAAATAAGTTATGGGTTAGAGGTTAAAGATTAGGGTAGAAGATAAAATTATTGCAAGTGATGCTAAGAATGCGAATATAATTAATAAATGTTTCATTACAGAAATATCATATACATATTCTGCACTGTGATAACGGTCTCCTTCATATTTTATCTTATTAAAAACTTTGACCCTGAATTTCTCCCAGCAAGTTGACCAATAATCGTCACACTCACTTACGTCAAACTTTCTACATTCTTTAAACAAAAAATCAGTACATTTATCCGTATCACCTTCTTTTTGAATTCCCTCAATAGTTACAAACAACTCTCTTTTGATAGGTTTCCAATCCACAATAATTTGTTATATCACATTTTATATATAAATTTTTGTATCGAGTAAAGTCGTAAAAACATAAAATCTTGAATATAAAAGTTTAATAACGTGACACATATTGTGACATTTCTGGGAAAAACTCAATACTTGAGAGAAGCTATAGAAAAAAATAAGTTAACGGATGTTTTCGTTGATAAGTCATATATTATAGGAGAAGTCTATTATGATAAGAATGTCAATTATCATTACGTTGACACGGGAATAAAACCTAGTAATTCTGATGAAGTTGAAATGATTAATAGGCGAATAAGGATAGTGAAAATGATTAAGGAAATAATTTCGAGAATAAACGATAACATTCTATTCCTTGACAGCGACGTCATTGTAAATGATATACAGAACGTAATTAAACGGTTCGAAAATGCAAACGTGCCGACTACTATCGCTATTCCTGCAAAGGCAAAACCTAGCGACTTTATAGTGACCTTCTTCCTATCAACTAACTTTTACCTACCGTTATCGTGGAAACCTAAACTGGGAGAGGTAATTGATAACTATCTAAACAACTCTCTCTACACGACTAACCCGGTGGACATATTCATACACATCCAATTACAAAGCAGGACGTTATATATGAACGGAGTGTGTCACTATATTAACGGACTCAAATACTGTATATAAGAGTGACCAAGATGATAATTTCCAAACAATGCATTAATTGCAGTTTTGATATTGTTGCAACCCAATTCTACAACTGGATAAAAACTAGGAGCAAGGACATCGTGTTACAGAAAATAGGTTGTAATGGCGACATTGAGTTTATCGACGTAAATTTGTGGTGGTCACAGTGTAGAGTAATTGATAATATAGAATCACCTAGAAGTATCATAAGAGGTGATTCGCCATATCAATACATCAAAGACGTATACAGAAAAGAAGACCACCTATTAATTACGACATCAAATTATAACGCTAAATTATTCTCGAAATTATTTAAACGTGTAGAAGTAGTACCACATCCTTATGACCCAGACGAAATACAGGTAGTTGATAATGTAAAGGAGAAAAAATTCGACGTTATCACTATTGGTTACAATACTGAAGATGACCATAAGGGGCTTAAGGTAGCGAGGAAGATTGCTAAAGAATTAGGGTTAAAGTATATTGAAATAAGTAATGAATGTAATGGAGAGGATTGGTGTTACAAATTCATGTCATTAAAAAGAGAGGAACTATATAAAATGATAACTCAATCACGTTTCTACCTAGCTTTGTCTCATACGGAAGGATTTGGGTTACCTGTCCTTGAATCAATGATAGCAGGAACGATACCCATTTTCATTAACGGTCACGCGTTTGAGGAATATGCAGAAGGGATACCGATACCCGCATATAAAAAGAGGGAGGATTGGTTTGAATATGAATATGAGGACGTTATTGAAGCGGTAAAATATGCGTTGTCAATGTCGGAAAATGAATATAAGGAACTATCATGGAAAATAAAAAATAAGGCTAGGGAAGAGTTTAAGCCCGAAAAAATTTATGAATCTATTTCTTATTTGCTTCGTTCTTCTCGTTATTCTTCTTAACAACAGCTATTTTTATTTCATCACGTACCTTAATTTTTCCCATACTTTTTTATTCCGTCTCGGGGTATATAAAATTAGCATGAGTTTCATTAGTGGGATAGAACAGGATATTACTAATTTCTTCAGTGGAGCTAGTGATACCTTTAGCGGTGTAGTAAACTTTGGATCAAACATAGTGAACGGTGTGCAAAACGCTATACAAGGAGTTATACATTCGATAGCTAATATTGCTCAGGGAATATATAATGGCATCCTATCGATAGGAAGTGATATAGCGAGTATTTTTGGACAGTTAGGTAGTGCCATATGGCATGGTCTAGTATCATTTGCTACTTCATTTGGTACTTTCTTCTATGAGGCTTTCCATATTGTCGCTAGTGCAGTATACGGTGCATTTCAGAGAGTTGCAAATGCCTTTGAGTATATTGGTAAGTGGATATGGGGTGGAATAGTACATATTGGAGACGCTTTACATGGTGTTGGTGAATGGTTATATAACGGATTTAGGGAAATAGGTTACTCATTAATGCAATTACCCGTGATATTTGGTGACATATATGCTGATATTAAGAATTTCTTTGCAACCATATGGAATGGGTTATTAACAGTTGGTGGTGACATACTCAATGCACTAACGTCATTTGCATCACATGTCGAAAATCTATTTAATGGAGCGATAGATTATGTGGGTAATATATTTAACGATCTGAAGTATGCACCTGAGGACGTGTCAAAATATGTGACATCCAAGATAGCATCAGCGTTGCCAAAAGTAGCTTCCTATAACTTGTTCTTTGAAGAAATGAAATCCCTTGATAGACTGGCAGAAAATATGGCTAAGAAGAAGACGCTGGCACCGATATTATTAAAGATAGGGTCTCCATTTATTGCAGGATTTACTTCGCTAATTGCTGAGTCAGCAATAAATTCGTTCTTCCCTGAAATCACTGGCGTTGGTGCATCACAAAGGACTCAAGTCAACACTCCACCTAAATCTAGTGTTACAAGCAAGATAAGTATACCGAACCCATTCCAACCCGTATCCCCAAATTATACACCACCTACGGTAACTCAACCACCTTCTGCATCAGTGCAATTAAAGTCAGCACAAACTTTTGAGAAATATGTGGTCGGTGTTAGGGAGAACGATGAGGAGATACTGACAGCATTACCAACTGTCAGTAATAAACTAGTATCACCATATCCGAACAGTGTCACGGCAATTGACCAGCTCAGCATAGATGGATATATTGCACAAATAACTAGGGAATTCATATCATTCAGTGAAACAGATAGCGTATACGTGTTGCCATATGCACAGTTGAAAATAAACAAAGTAAGTGAACAAGATAATGTAGATGTATCATTTACAGGTGGAGTAAGTGTACAGACATACTTACTTGGAGTACCAATATGTTTACCACCTGCAAATAATGCACCTGTAAGTAGTATTAGTGGTGCAATAAATGAGGGTATTGATAGTAGTGTACAAGTGTGTTTAGAGATAGGGAACATTATAGGTAATTCCGTATCAGCACCAACATCATTATTTAATAATTCATATATACCAGCACAATATATGCAATCTGATACTGCAACTGCATCAGTATCGGTATTTAGTAGTCCATATATACCAGCACAGTATATACAATCTGATACCGCAACCGCATCAGTATCACCATACTCTGGTTGATTTGCACCATAGCATAACCTTAATAAACTTATTGATAAAAATGATAATATGGAATGCAATAAATTAAGTGGCAGATTTCTCAAAGTTAAGGCTAAAGTAAGTGGATTTCTAATTGCCAAGATTGAAAAGCGTAATACGTCAGAGATTAAAAAATATGACTTAGAAAAAACTCTTGTTACAATAAAAAGCAAAAAAAACACTATAACTGGGTTATCATACTTACTTAATGCATTCCAAAGGTACATGTCAGGTGCATCATATCTTGGAGCAACAGCGTCATCATCGGGAATCATTATAACTACAACAACAGGGCAAACATATACTCTATCTTTTTCCATTCCTCCCGGTGCTTCTGCAACTGAAAACTCAGCAATCGTATCATTCACAGTTATGGATGACAGTGCTAATTCGTATACTGCAACAAGTGAACAATTAATTACGACAAGTGCAGGATACAACATCCCCATAGCTACTGCAAATCTATCTGTGACTAAAAATTCTGATGAAATATTAACGCTGACATGGATAATCACAATAACAATATCACCGTCACCGGGAATCATTTACATCCCAACTACAACAGGTCAACCTGGTGGTTGGGGATGCTCAAATTTCGCTGGTAATTGTGGTGCATGTGTAGAAAGAAATGCAAATTCACTATTACCGACTCAGTGGAATGGTTGCAATCCTTCTGGGTTATCGTCACAATACACCCAAACCAGTTTTGTAACAACACAATTATTTACTGATATATTTTATAACACTTATGGGGCAGGACCTTCAAACTCATTCACATCATACGTAAGTACAACACTCTATATTTATACTCTATATTGTATGGAATATTTTGTAGTAGGACCTGTTAATTTTAGCAGTTATCAAAATGGTACTTCATGTTTTACCAATGGGTCAGGTGTAAATCCAATATACGTCCAAGTATACATACCAACTGTATCGGAACCATATATGGGTGTCCAGATTGAATTCGCAACCTAGAATACATGGAGAAGTAACCCTATATACTACCGAGGGTAAAATTATTAAACATAACACCATAGTCAACCTTTCAGTATTGTTAAATTTAGTCGCGTATACAAAATCCACACCATCAACAATAGAAACACCGATAATATCAACAAGTGGAGGAACAGCAAACGCTACCTATTCTGTACAACAGTACGAGAACGGATACGTCTTCATTTTCACCGCAACTTTTCAACAACCGATCAATATTATAAGTGCATTCCTATATCCATACTCAATGTCATTATTCAAACAACCACTTGCATCAATAGTATATACTAGGGAAATAACGGGAGTAACACAAATAGAGTGGGCAATCTATATCCAAGACAAAACAGGAGTATTACTAAACTTAATACTACCTCAAATAATACCCAGTACTAACTTTGCCGAAATGTTATATGTTGACGATAATAACATAAATGCGTTACTTAACCTAAATAACTATAGTCGGTACTTATACGCATTCTTCAATGACACCACAGCTAATAACCCAATTACCTACCTCAACACTCACTTCTTTACATTCCTAGATTATACCACAGCACCATCAGCAGTAACAATTAACAATAACTTCGCACTACAATTAGTACCAGCATCAGGGTCACAACACACCGTATTTTACTATCTTTGGAATTCACAAAATCTAACAATACAGTTCACTTTTAGTTCCGGGTCATCACCATTAGCAGACGGGTTTGCAATATGCCTATATAGTACAACACCACCAATAGCATTCAATACTGCATCAATAAGTGGAATGACTAACAGTACACTAGCATATGGAAGTGGAAACCAAATAGTAGTTGAGTTTGATCCATATTCATCACAACCGATTTCAGTTACATGGTGGACATCGTCGGGGTATAAACAAACAATATTAGCAAGTAGTGGCAGTGGGTCTGGAACTTCAATGACTGCAGGAGACATATTCGTAATATCGATACAGGTATCAGGTACAACAATGACTATAACGGTGACTGACTTAACGGCTAATACTACAATAGCATCACAAACTGTAACATTGCCATTTACTCCACCAAGTGTAGGTTATGTTATTGTTACTGCTAGAAATGGTGGTAACTATGCAAATTGGTCACTAGTAAGGATACAAAACTGGTATCCATACTCAGTACAAATACCTGTTAATTATAAATCATCACAGTTATTACCAATAACTGCTACATACAATGGTGATTAGGTGAAATAAATGAAAGTAGGAGTTACCGGCGAAGTAGAGATAAGAGACACAGAAGGAAAAACTTACAAGTATAAGAACCAAGTCCAACAACAACTAATAACAGCAATAATACAGTATGCTCAAGTAGGAGGGACAATATCGAATTACGCATATACGATACAACTACTGTCCAACAACATATTAGTAGGATCATACCCAGGTTCATTATCTTACAAACAAGTATCAACAAAACTACAATTACAATTCATATTTGTAATAAGTAATGCACCATCATCGACAAACATATTACAATTATACCTATCATCATCATTAGGAACTTTCTTGGTAGCACAAGCAAGTAATGTTACACTATCATCTGGAACCCTACAAGTAATATGGACGATATCGTTCAACATATCACCACAAGATTATTATACGCCATACCTAATTTTCGCCTTCTTTTCACCACCATCAAATGAGACACCATTTACCAATGCACCATTACAAAATGTACAATCCGCAATAAATTCAATACAAAATCTTGGATATCTAACATCACCACCAACATACTATATAACATATAACGGGCAATATATCCAAGTAAATGCATCGTTTACAAATAACTCGATATCAGTTTATTATCAATTCCAAAGTATGACATCAGAAACGACATACACTAACTTAGGTATTGTGGTATCTGCAAGTGGTGGATATGTGAACTTGATAGTACAAGTACTGCAAGCAATAATACAAGTAGGACAGTTAGCATTAGTATTTTATAATGCTACATGGGTAACCACATAGTGAAATATTTTTTAGTTACTCCTCATACTTTTACTTATGGGATTAACAGGTTTAGGTAAAGTATTCTCACAGGTAATATACCAAATAGGAAAAGGACTAAGATATATCGGAAATAAAATATCGCATTACATTAAGTTAGGGTTACATTACCTATTTGAATATGTTAAAGCGTTCTGGAAATATTTAGGAAGAGTATATGGGACTTTCCAAAAAGACCCAATTAGGTTCATACAGTTTGCAGGATCATTAGCAATTATGACTTACTACGGGTTGCTATAATGTCCAAATTTGATGTTAACATGATGAAATCGATATTACTTAACAGTGTACAAGGCGGTGACGTTGATGATAAAGGTAACTTAATAGCAAAAATATCATTAAAGAAACTATTTCAACAATTTGCTACCGACATGAATTTCATACGAATATCACTTGATGGTGACAACATATACCTATACATTGCCACAAAGGTCGGATTTGAACCAATACAACTTGACAATGGGCTAAAAATTGATTTAAGCCAATATACAGGGACTTCAATACTAAAAATACCAATAAAGAAAAAATTCATTGACGACTTGACACAAATGGCAAATATGCCAATCATTGGAATTGAAGAAGTTAAAGTAGGTGATACTACTGACGTCGTAATTAAAGTTAATACTGGAAGAAGAATGGCACAACAACCAACACAAGTAGGAGGTGATATTGACTTTTGAGCATATTAAACGAGTTATTATGTAGTCAAATACAGCTACAGTTCTATTACCATAGTGGAGATTATATTGCTATTACCGATCTATATAGATTGCTGACAAAATGCACTAACACGCCAGACCTAATGTTAAGAAAACTAATCGAATTAGGTATAGTTACAATAACCGATAAACAGAATGTGGTGCAATTGAAGTGACATTATCGCAAGAGTATCTATCAGCAGTATCGACAATGATTATCTTTGGGCAAAATCAGAAAGCTACAATGTTTAACTATTATTATTACAGTGGCTCAACATTCACAACTAACGCACCAACAAGTATAGTGGCAGTATTAAAAAACAGTGGAAATGTGGTAGCAAAACTGACAGGGTACCAAGTATCAATAAGTACTACAAGTGTACAATTCCTATTTTATGATACCAGTAACAATGTTTATAGTTTTGATGAAGTAGATATATACACCGAAAACAATGGAGTATTACAGTACCTAGTTTCTAGAACCACCGGATTAAACTATTCAAAATCGGAAAGTGAAGCAGTAACCATATACTTTACACTTGAACTTCAAAATACACCATCAGTATACATTAATTACTCATTCCTATACTTATTAGTCCCAGGGTTAGTACTTCAGAACGTATTTCCATTTAATAACTATACTGGCATAATATCATATGTTGTCAGTGGAGTAAGCGGAACAGTAGCATTAGTAGGAACGGGGTTAACAATAAATGGTTTTAGTATAATACTACAGCTGACCACAACAGGAAATGGAACACCGACAATAACTGCATTAACATCATCAGTACCACCAATAGTAACTGATATTTACGTATTCAGTGCAACATTAAATGTGAAACTACCACCAACATCAAACCAAGCAACATACCTCATAGTGATTGGACTAACATATGAGGTGGAATCATGATATCTAAAGAAGTTCTATTAGCAATCCTTAATTACATCGCAAACGGTGTAGTAACAGTAGAATCATCAACAACACAGGCAATAACTACACTAGCACCATATCAAATAATTGCGATAATGAAAAACAACAACGTTACAGTATCAAGGACAACAATAACATCAATAAACGTAACTGACATTATAAACGCATCACAGGAAGAAACTATTACAATAAGATACAGCGGAACCGATGCATCACCATTCACTTACACTACTGATGAGATAGAAATATGGGCATCAACCCAATCTGCCTTGTTATATAAAATCGCAGATATTAACCTAAACCAGCCATTATCAAAGACGGAACACGACTATTTGAATATTGAATATGAGATAACGATAATAGCGGGAGCAAACTATACTACTGTGAGTGCAATATCACAATACACGAGCGTAGTAACATTCAAGACACTGGTGGCACCAATCTTATACTTCTTCGGATTATTTTTGGTACCATCATGGAATACTATACTAAAACAGAATCCAACATTTCCGCAGTCACAACTACTTAATTACATTAACACATCAGCATTCCAAGGTATAGATGCAATGTATATTGGAAGCGATCAAATAACAATAATATCAAAGCTAGTGGGATTCGGTAATTCACAAGTAAACTTAGTAGTAAACGGACAAGTATATAGTTCTTATACAAACGTACCAGTATTCATAGGTATTACTACAAGTAATGGATTATTAGTAATAGCCTATAACTATTATAGTGGAACCATAAATAACTATGTATCAATAAAGATATCCACCACTTACGGTAACGCAACAGTAATTAACCAGTTCGAGACAAAGACTACAGGTGGGACTCCATGACAATATCGGCAGAATATAAGTCCCTACTGGAAACACTTCTAGTCGATGGATATGAGAGTACTTACTATTATTACTATGGTTACTCATTTGCAACACAGAAATACACTTTCGTCTTTAATTTTCCTACGGGAATAGCAATGATACCTAGACAGAATGGAGTAGCAAAAGCTATGGCGTTCGCAAAAATAACATCAATAGTGGAAAATGGAGGCGAATTATCAATAACATTCGAAGCAACATTCACCACGGACTTTAACGCTAATGAAATCGACATGTATGCAGTAATTGGCAGTACAATGCTATATAAAATAGCAACTGTAACGGGAAACTTCACGTCATCAACAGATGATAACTTATCAGTAGAATGGACTATAGACATCGTAGTAAACTCAATATTTAACATAGGTCAAAGCATCGTAATGTCATACTTACTACCAATAAATGACTGTAAATCACTAAATGGTCAATTATTAGCGTACACATACTTCGTACACTTGATCATTGCATATACGTTAATACCATCAACTGCATTTACAGTACAATCACAATTCCCTAACATACCACTTGCAACAATGTTAGCTATAGTACCAACACCATCATCACCACAACAATTAAAAGGTATAACTGCATTCATCTATACATGCAACGGACAACCACAACTATGCTATCCCGTATACAACGGCTTGGGTACAGCAGTAATAACGTCAACCATTAACTGTAGTTCACCAACAATGATAGCATTATACCAGATCGGTAGTATTTACTTAGCATATATGCAACTACCAGTATCAGTAACGTTCAATATAGGTAATGTGTATAACTATAAAATAGGGGTAAGTGTATCATAAATGGTAAAAAAAATATATACGCCATGCAAGGACTGTAGTTATGAATGGGTAGTAGATCAGACAATATATTATATGAAAAAATATCATGAATTCGACATAATAAAAACGTATTTCAAACCAGCTGATTTTTACGTTGGCGAATGCAACGTAGCGAGTAGTGGAATAATATGGTGTAACAGACCGGGAAAAGGTAACATAGTATTAATAGATAACCGAAAAATAATAACAACATCAACATGGTTAAAAGAGTATATGGAAAAAAACGGAATAAAAGTAGAGCAAGTGACCCCATGGGGAGTTAATGATGAAATGGCTCAGAAACATGTGAACTTTGACTTTAATGCTAGAAGAGGGTATATAATAATAACTAAAAACAGACCGTATAAGAGGATAAATGACGTACTCAATATATTCGAAGGAAGAAGAGCAGAACTTACATTAGTAAGTGACCACCCTAATGCGGACTTTAAGTTTATGAGTTTAAGTGAAGATATGAAGTACTACCTACTATCTCATTCCCTTTTCTATATAGCAGTAAGTGAGGCTGAGGGATTCAATATACCACCGATTGAGGCAATGAGCGTAGGAACACCACTCATCTACATTAAAAACCATGCATATGCAGAATATGGATGCGGGATTGAGATAGATTCAGTAGAGGATTTAAGAAAAATAGAGGTAAATAAAGAAGAATGGGAAGACTTAAGTTGGAAGTGTTGGCATAAGTCGCTACGTTATTATTACATAACAATAGGACAGGAATTATGGGAATGGCTTAAATAGAGGTGATAAATATGGGTTTTCTACGCTCAGACCCTAAGAAAATGATTTGGCAAAGCGATGGAATATACGCACTAGAACATGGACAGGAGTACTTTACAATAAACGTAGCAAAAGATTTTCACAATCCGAAAGCAAAACTCTGGTTGAAATATCCCGACTTAGTACCTATAGATATCGATGACCTACTAATTATAGCAGAAATAACTAGAAACAATTTCGAACAAGAAATAAAGACTTTAATTCATTGTGTAGCAGGCGTACATAGGAGTGTGACTTTTGCACTGGCGAGTATAATGTATATATACAACGTGAAAATTAAGGATGCGATGAAAATGTTATGCCCACCGTGTATTGACTTCAATATTTACATTCAAGAAATACCGCATCATTTTAACTCACTTCAAGATTTCTACATTATACATGTACGTCACTAAGTTTATTAAAGAAAAAAGTAAAAATCTATAACTCAGACAAAATAGGGGGATATAAAAATGGAAAACATATCCGAATATTTCAGGAAAAAAGAATGTGATTATTGGAGAGAATATCCGCACGCTTATGGAAAATTAAACATATTCGAAAAAACAATACAAATAGTAGGGGCAGATTGTGGTAGTTCAGCATTGTATTTCTTATGGAGAGGAGCAAAAAATATAATACAATATGAGAAAGAAGAACACTTAAGAAAAAAATGGGAAGAAGTATGCCAATATTTCAACATTTGCGATAAAGCGGTAATGAAAGGTGAATGGAAAGGAGAATATGAGAACGTTGATATTTTCATAATGGACTGTGAAGGATGCGAAGAAAACCTAAACATGGATATACTAAAAAAGTATGAACAATGGTGTATAGGGATACATGATTGGACTAAGAACAGAGTACAATTACTAAGAAGACTAGAAGGTACAGTTTTTACATATGCAAGTGATGATGGGAGAGAAATAACCTTATGTAAAATCTAGCCAAAAATTATTTACAAACCTTTTCAATGATAAAGTACTTACCATTAACTTCCCTAATTCTTAAAATAGAAGGATCATCGGATTTTAGTTCCCTCTCCCTATGAAACTCTACACAGGAAATAATCTCCATCAAAATATCGGCATATGTCTGACAATCAATGTGACTAGAAAACTCCCTATGAATCAACAAATTACCATTAGAATCCATAACATCAACCACATAATATTCCACGACTTAATCACCTACAACAATTATTTGGTGTTCAATTTTAATAACGTATTTATCCCCCACTTTCTTAAAGTCCACCCAATACTTCAATTTATCCATATCTTCAGCTAACATATGCATATAAGCCTTAGTAAACTCTTCAGAAGGAAAAACCAATTCCTTAAAAATATCACCCTTACAATTAAACAAAGTCAATTTATGCATGAGAAAAATAATGGATACAGGATTTAAAAAATTATAGTCTATGGAAGAACTTCTTAATATCATTTATTAATGTATTAACAAAATTAACATCACTCTGAGGAATCTCTAATATGACCCTAGAAGTTACCACAGTACCGACATCGCTAATATTGAATTGATACGAAAATACGGCATAAGGGTCTGGAGGTGCTTGGACTTGAAGACCAGTTTGTTGCTCATATTCTATAATTTCAGCATAATCGTAAATTATAACATATAGGTTTAAATTCCCGGGACTGACCTCAAGAAGCTCAGCCTCAAGAGATTGTAAACCATAGAAACCGTACTCAGGGACAATAAGAACACCCTTAGGAGGTAAATAGAAAACGAAACCCACAATACTCTTATTTGAAGAATCCCTAAGTACTGCAAGAGAATAAAGAGGAATATCGTTAAGGTTACTGATATAAGAAGACAAACCGTTGCCAAAATACACCTCCGCGAAAGCATTACCGAAAATATATTTAGGAATAGCATAAGTCTGACCCTGAATTTCGAGAACAGCACCCCTCAGCAATGAAACATACTTCTGAGTATAAGTCTTATTTACGAGTACCCATTGGACTTCGCCAGCATAAATATCGTAAATATAGTAAATAGCAAACTCATTATTTTGCCATAATAGTTGTGAATTAGGAGGAATTTCGGAAAGAGGTCTTATATCTTTTACTGAAGCACGTAACTTTCTCATAGTAAACCCAAATAAAAATAGACAGAACCAGTATTTAAAGTTAGAAACAGTTATTAAGGAGAAAAACAAGAAAATTAAGCAATGAAACTCTTTTCATTTTCGGGAAAAAGGAAATCGAAATCGCTTTTCATAGAATCAAAGGCAGAAGTCCCATTAAAAATAATGATAGCAATAGGAAAAAGACATATAGTAGGAATAGCAGAACTAGGAGACCAATCAACTACAATAGAAAAACCAACAATATCATTTGTGAAACCACCAGAACCGGAAGAAATAGCAAAAGAACTATTAAAGAAACTAGGAATACCGCAAAATGAATGGGAAGAAATTTTAAAATCACGAAGTGAATTAACTATTTAGACATGAAAATTGTAGTAATCGATTTCGAATTACCAGACTATACATGTTCGCCATTAAGAGATGGAAGAACATTCGAACCCCTAGATAAAAATGAATTTAAAGAGTGGCTTTCATGGATGGATAAAGAACGTATAAAAATGTGGCTTCCATCTGAAGATAGCGAAATATATTTTGTATGGGTAAAAGAAAAAACCTGGAAAAAATTCAGAACAAAAAATTCAAAAAGAGTTCAGTTAACATTAGACGAATTACTGAAACTTATAGATGAATCATCATTTCTAATTTTAATAAAAGGAAATTATGCAGAATTATGCTCGCGTCGTCCAAAAGACGATGACCCGTAACCTAATAAACGTATTTTTTGGGAAGATATTTCATTAACTCGTTAAAATCATCAACAGTAAGAGAATAGACGAGCTTAGAACTAGGGTAGTTAAAGCAACGTACTTCAAGTTCTCTGAGGTATTTTAAATCACCAAAATTATAGGGCTTGTTGTCAATAACGACAGTATATTCAGGACTGATATTATCATACCAGTCTTTGCCACAAATCGTGTAATCATAAGGTGCAACAAGTACACGTATATCATCGGACTTAACATTAGTATAACTAATATATCTACGAATAAAATAATTTGAAGTATAAAGACTAACAGACCAATAAGAAAGATATCTATTAATCGAAGTGTCTTGAGCATTAGCAACCATAAAAGGAGTGGAGGCAACAATATAATCTTTAATATAACTAACAGTAGTAGTACGATAAATATACTTACCCCTTAAATCATAAGAGTTCCAAAGCCTGAGAAATTCCGCAAGACCCGGAATACAGGAAAGGTCATAAACAATATGAGTAATGGAAACAAAATCCTCAGCAAAGGAACCAACATTCTGCATAAAAGCTCTAGCATGACCACCATAGCAAGCATCAAGATAACTATCATAATGTTCTGCAAGCTTATAGACTTCTAACCACTTATCAAGAAGAAACAACTTACTATTCACATCATTAATGATATCCTGATACCGCACCATGTTTTTAACACCTCACTCCAAGTCGGAGTAACCTTATAATATTTTAGAAAATAACAAGCCAATAAATATGAAAGGTAACTAAGTGCATTAGACTCTAAGTTAATTATTTGCCCACAAACATCATAATCACCACTTTCATCACGCATACCTATTTTCACGCCGTTAATAGAAACATAGCCATAAGTAATAACTAAAAAGGAAGGAATTGAACCAATTACATTACACTCAACATTCTTTAACACATCAGCACCACCGATATGAAACGAATTGAAACTAAAATGAATATCTAACTTCTTAATTACTTCCTCAGGAATAAGCTGAAGATAAGAAATAGACGCACCACTCATAAACGTAAGCATCTTCATAAGCTCATCTTCATCACGATAAGTAAGATAATAAAAATGGTCAATATGGTCACGTATACAAACATCATCATGATAACAATTAATCAAAGTAGCAAAAGTAGGAAAGAGAGTAAATATCTTCTCAAAGTCATCAAGCACCACATTATATTGCACTATACCATCCGGAGTATAGACAGTACCGCTCACATAATGTTTATCGCCTACTGACATAACATATAATTCAGGTTCCATTATCTCACCATAATGTAACCGTTATTTACAAGATAATCAAGAACTTTACGCCCGGCTTCTTCAGGAGGTAAATTAAGAATTATACTAATACTTTCACCATAATGTACAAGACCATCATAAGAAACAGTATTACCTTTAATTACACCTACGGAACGTAAGAAAGAAATAACGTCCTCAATATCTCCCATAAAACACCAAGAAAAAAATTGGAAAAAAAGACTTTTAAGCTTTTTCAACAACCATTTCTGTTACAACAAATTTTTCCTCTATTTCCCTGGCAGACGCTAAAACTGACTTAAGAGCCTTATTTTCTTTCAGTATTTCTTTCTTTACATCCTTTACTTTACGACCTTCAATAAAGGAAAGTATATCAACCATAAGATCAGCATAAGTTTGACGTTCACATTGGGTTGGAAACTCCCTCTGGACTAAAACCGTACCATCAGAATCGATTATATTAACGAAATAAACTATCATAAATCACTCACCTACAATAAAAATTTTATCAGAAATATTAAAATAAATTTTTCCGTCTTTCTCACCATATTTAACATTATAACCCAACCTGGTGAAATCCTCCAATAACATCTCAAGGTATGCTTTTGCAATAGCTTTAGTGGGGAAAAATAAGACTTTTATCGTTTCACCATCGGGTTTGATGAAAGTAAGACCGTGCATGTTAAAAATAGTGGATACAGGGCTTAAAAACATTTAGGTTTACGACGAAACATCTTGAAATTGATATAAAGACCGAGAGATATATAGAAAATTAGGTAAGCAAGAGTAAGATAATAATAATATCCGAAAGAAAGAGTGTAAAAAACGAAAAATGGTACAGGAAGTGAGATAATGTTAATGAATAAAATGTCACGCAGATTAGAATATTCGCAAAAATCTGCAAAATCCTCATAAAAAATCCATATTGGAAAAAGAATAAGCACAAAATAGATAACATAAACAGGACAATGAGCATGAATAACAAGATAGTATATCCAACCAAATAATAAATAAAGAGCCATAGCGAAACGTAATGGGTGATGTATCATGAGGATTTACCTGCACTATAACCTGTATGAAAAACTATTGCTGTAAAAAAACCTACAAGAATGTAAACCCAATATTGATTATTTAAGAGTGAAGGGTTGATAAAAGTGAGGAAAAGCATGAAGGTGAAAATTACAGCGTTAATAAGATACATAATGACTGAAAAGTAATTCATATCACGTAAAATATGTGAAAAATAGTTTATAAATTTAACGTTTTTTGAGGATAGTGGTATTTAAACTTTTCGCATATAAATTGTTACATCACTTTTTTGAATACTTCTTTAGAGAGTTCGAAGTTCGTAGTTCGAGTTTACGAACTGTGAGGTTCGAAAAAAAATTGTTCTAGAACTTTTTTCTTTTCTTAAAACAGACCTGAATGAGTCCCAGCATGAAATACCAAGCGTCAGTGTGTCAGTACGAACTCATGAGTGTCAGTGTGAACGAGTGAAGTGTAACCCCCCCGCATGAGGGGTGGGAAAGTATATCTATATAATAAAAAAAAGAATGAGTGTCAGTAAGAAGTATGAAGTAACTAATGTAATATACGTATAAGACATAAGAAATATGATATACGTATAAGACTAAGAATACGTATAAGACATATCTAACACGAATACGTATACTAACACATATAACATATCTC
>Ga0208312_100002_pt1 | contig 45683 bp, 77 predicted proteins | sample BED_Mat_virus_9__FD_187140 | JGI IMG/M metagenome (GOLD analysis project Ga0208312, IMG submission 187140) | Extremophilic microbial mat communities from Yellowstone National Park, USA - BED_Mat_virus_9_15 (SPAdes) (version 2) | ecosystem: Environmental > Aquatic > Thermal springs > Hot (42-90C)... | reverse complement strand
GGAATGAGCGTCAAATAAGAAATATGAAGTACGTATAAGATATACGAATACGAATACGTATTCCTACACGAATACGTATACCTCGAGAGAGATACGTATAAGACAATTATAGACATAGATACGTCGTATACGTATATCACGTAGGTATACGTATTCGTGTAGGAATACGTATTCGTATTCGTATATCTTATACGTACTTCATATTTCTTATTTGACGCTCATTCCTCTCTCTCTTTTATTATATAGATATATTACACCCCCCCAATATTCGTACTTCGTATATAGTACTATATAGTCAAATTCTTTCTGAATTCTGAAATTTTCACACTTCGTACTTCTTACTTGACATTTCACACTTCACACTGACGCTCATTATTTCTTACTTGACACTTGACACTTGATACTTGATACTTGACACTGACACTCATTATTTCTTACTTGACATTTCACACTGACGCTCATTATTTCTTACTTGACACTTGACACTTGATACTTGACACTGACGCTCATTATTTCTTTCTTCATAGTTCATACTAACGCTCATTCTTGATTCTTGACACTGACGCTCATTTATTTATTTTCTCGTTTCCCTATTTAGTTCTATATAGTTTGCAAAAAATTGAACAATATGTAACCTTTTCCCACGTTGGTAATACGGAATGTTCCATCACAGATTGTAGAACAATTTATATGTCTTAAATTTCATTTTCTCAGAGAGAATTCTAAATTTTCAATTTTTAGTCTCTCTACGTCGGTTTTGTTTCAATTTTTTTAAATAAATTCAAAACCGCAGTCCCCACCTGCCTGAAACATTATGTTTCTTTATTCTGTTTTTTCTATTTTACAATGCCCTAAATTTTCATTCAAAAACTCGTCAAGATTCACGTGCCAAACTCGATGTTTATAAATAATAAGGAAAGTAAAAAATATAATTAATATATAGGGTACAAGCGTCCTGTTTACAAAATATATTTATAAGGTGCGGTGAATTTCATAATATTGTTTGAAAAAACAAGTTTTTGCTCGATTACGATTATCCCGTCTTCCGTTTTTCTTGACGCGTTAAAATTTACTGTTACTGCATACTCATCTTTTCCCGCTATTTTCTCGATATGTATTCCCGTTATCATGATTCTGTATTCCTTATAATGTTCCTGGATTAATTCTCTCACTTTTTCTATTAACGCGTTTACATCGTCCATTGTCGTGGCTCATAACCCGTACTCTCTTATTGTGTTCGTTATCACTTTTCCTGATATTTTTGGTGTTGTTTGTATCATCCTTTGTATGTCTCTGACTTTTCTCGTGTTATGTCTCATTCTTGCATGTATAATAGCCACTACGATTAGCATTCTCATTAATTTCCACGGCGAATATTTCTCTACTGACCCCATTAGTATTGTTTGTGCTTCCATTATTTCTTCTATTGTCGCTTTTTCATGGAGTTTCATTATGTAGATTTTTTCCATCTTGTTATTTCTGTATCTAACTGCTTTGAAGGTCTGCATATCTTCTGTGTATACTCTTATTTCGTATTTTCCGGTTTTCGTTATTCTCATTGATTCGAATAATTTTACCGGTGTCATGCTCCCACTATCCTTTTTTCGACTCCGTTCTCAATTATGATGTACGTTTTCCTTAAGAACTGTGATGGTGTTAATATCAGTACCGTCCCTTTTTCCGTCACTATTTTGAACCTCGGGGATGCTACTTTTAGTTCTTTCACGTTTATTATCTCCATCTCGATTATCTTTTCCCTTTTGTTCTGTACGTTGACGTATTTCTTTTCTGCTTTTTGTAGTTCGTTAAATAGTTCTTTTGCTATTTCTTCCAAGTTTTTGTGTGGCATATATTGTCACCATGCATATACCGGGTATTCAAACATGTCCGATGGTGATAATATTAGTTCGTTTCCGTCTTCTAGTTTCAGTATCAATTTGTTTTGTTCTACTCTTAATTCTATCACCTTGTAGCTACGATAAAGTATCTCTTTGCGTCCTTTCAAGTATTCGTATATTTCCCTAGCACTGCTTAATGGGTTTGGTTCCGGGTGTCTTGGTTTTATCGCGAATTCCCTTTTCTGGAAAGTTTTCGGTGCTTCTATTATTTGCATCCCGTCGCTTGTCCTCATTACCATTAACCCGTTTTTCTTTACGATTGATGTTATGTATTTCACTCCCAGTTTTGTTTTGATTGAAATTGAGAAGTCCTTATCCAGTAACTTATTCAGGGTTTCCATTTCCTCGTATTCATTCATATATTTGTACCCCCTGTTATAAAGGGGGGTCTTAAAAATATAAAAAATTTACTTTTGAATTATGCCTTTCAAGATGTACGTTCCCGACTTGAATATTATTAGTTCTTCTACATGGATTTTGTCTCCTAACGCGTCTTCTACTTCTTGTTTTATCTGTTGTTTTATGTTCCTGACTTCCGAAATTTCTTCTAGCTTTTTTGTCGTTGTTAGGTTTATTTTGTTGGTTTCTAGTGCTTGAAATATATCGGCGATTGGTGTTATGTCTTTTTTCCCTTCAACTTGGACTTTTATTTTCATATTCCCACCTCGTGATTATTTTTCCGTCACTTTTTACTTTTCCTTCTTTGAAAACTAATATTTGCGGTGCTATGTTTCTGTATTTTTCTATTATTTCTCTCACGATTGACAATAACTCTTCATTTTTTGTCAAATCTCTTTTCAATATTTGACTTTCAGTGAACGTTATTTCGCTTTTTCCAATTAGTTTCACCAGACCGACTAAAAATTTGACATTTTTGTCTTCTTGAGGTGTGTCTATTATTTCTACTACTATTCTCTTTATCATTTCTCTCACCTTATTTTTGCGTAACGACATGATTTATTAATTTCGCAGAATTTACATTCATCAAATACTGCTATTAACGTCTTTGTGGTATATGCTATTATTTGTTTGTATATCCAATCGTCGTTTACTTCATATTTTCCGAAGAATGTCTGTCCTGTTTCGATATTTCGTATGCTTTCTTTTGTTATTTCGAATTCTTGGATATCGTTGTTTCCTATGTACACTAGTAATCCTTTTTCACTACCTGTCATTTGCATGTAGATTAATACTTGGTAGATGTGTGATTCATAAGGGAATGTTGGAGGTTTATATACGCTCTTGAATTCTATAACTATCCCGTCTTTTGTTAGACCGTCAAGCTTTCCTATTAATGTGTATTCGCCGTACTGTTTTTTCACTTCTTTCTCAAACTCTATTTCAAGCTCTCCGTATTCCTTTAGGAGTTTCTCTATTCCTTCATGTAGTGCTGTGCCTCTTATTAACGTCACGGATGGTACTTCAGTTTGTGGTCTTAGTACGCAGTGTAATAGGTCTGTTACGTATACTGATTTTTCGTTTTTAGGTGGGTGTTGTTCCTGCATTTTTTTGTATGCTTTGATTATTGCTTCTTTTATCACCTGCAAATCACCTCAACCATTTTCTTACCTATTATTTTTGATGCTATTTCTTTGTTGCTACAAAGTTCTGTTTTGTTATGTATTCCGTTCCTCAGTAACTCTATAGACCTTTTTCTCCCTATTCCAGGTAGCTGGACTAACGCTAATGCACTGCTCGGTACCCCGTACCTGGATTCTAAGAATAACATTCTTAGCTTATCCGCTAGGTCGGGTTTTACTAACGCTTTTGTAATCCTATAAACGCCGTATAATTGCCAATTTATTGTTTGAATTAATTTGTTCAAGTCGTTATATGACATGTTTTTTGTTGCTTTGATAATGACCTTCTCATCAACTCCTTTTATCCAATTTTCAAAGATTGTTCTCACGTTTTCGCCTTTTGCTGAATTCAGTACATTTTCATTATTCATGACTGCGTCTATTATTTCGTCCTCGGTTACGTTATCTCTCTCTAGTACACTTCTGTAGGTGATAGCGTCTTTGACATCAAAGTAGCTTTCAGCTACAGCTCTTCCGTATACGGTGACATAATATCCGCTGTTGTCAAAACCTAAGATTCCGTTTTCTTTTAGGAATTCTAATTTTTCGTTTATTTCATCTTGGGTCACGTCTTTGAATGATAATGAATGTTTGACAGCGTCTATAGTCTCATCGGGTTTCGCGTAAAGGTACTTTGATATGAAAGCTAGTAGAAAGTCCTCCAGGACGTGGTGTCCTTCTAAAGCTCCATACTCATTACTGAAATATTTTCTTGTTAGCCTTTCTGCTTCTCTTACATTTGACGCTTCTATAATGCATAATCCTTCCTCATCATATCCTGGACGTCCTGCACGCCCGCAAATTTGGTCAAATTCTACTGGTGTAATTGCTTTCCATCCTACAAACCTACCGTATTCTACGATAGGTAACTTTAGGTCATCGAAAATTACGGCGTAGAACGGGAAATTGACACCTTGTGATAGTGCTGTAGTTGATATGATGATGTTATATTTTCCTGCTCTTGTTTCTTCCATTAGTCTTAATTTCGTATCTGCGTCTAATCCCGCATGGAAGAATGCTACTTTTCCGGGATATTTTTTGTCGTAAATTAGGAACAGCTCTTCCGCTTTTTTCCTCGTGCTTGTAAATACCATTACGACTTTGTTTTTCCTCACCAGTTTGTGTACTAAGTCCTCCTTGAGTTCTACTCTGTCACCGTCCTCAAAAATTAGCGTATTCCCTATCTTGACTGCTTTGTAAAGTGGTATCGGTCTTTCTTTCGTTTCTATTATTTCTGCATCCGTTATTTCTGCTAGTTTTTCCAAGTCGGGAACGGTAGCACTCATCATTAATAATCTTTTCCCTTCCGTCATAGCCCATGCTATTAGGTTTTCTATTGCCTTTCCTCTTTCCTTATCGGAAATGTTGTGGACTTCATCGATTATTATAAGCTCTGAGTGTTTAGCCCATGTATAATGTCTTCTCAACACGGCGTCAGCTTTTTCGTAAGTAGTGAATATTACTCTCTCTCCTATATTTTCGGGGTCATTTTCATAGACTTCACTTGTTAGTGCAATACTATCAGCATACCCGTTAAGCATTGGTGCTACTTTGTTATGATAGTCATCATTTAATTGTAGTGCTAACGCTCTTAATGGTACCGTGTATAAAATTCTATATTTTGTGTTCATCGCAATGTACATTGCTAGGAAGGATTTTCCAACTCCAGTAGGTGCTGAAATTAGCAAATTCTTATCAGTCATTAGAAATTCATTAATTACTTTTTTCTGGAATTCATTTAACTCCATCTTTTTGTTCACCTCCAGTGAATTCTAATTCTGAAATTTTCTTTATTACCGATATTTTTGATATTTTGATGTATATTGGGTTTCCGCTAGGGTCTGTTCCTAGTAAGTTATTGTAGTCGTCAATCTCCTGTATCTGCATGCGGTACTTTCGTCCTTGTGCTAAGACCTCGATGTAGTCACCTACTTGGAAACTGATTTTCCCTAATCTCAATTCACGTTTCGCCATTAACTAAAATTGTGCTAGTACCAATTTTAAAGTTTTTATTTTCTCGTTCCTTTTTCCTTCTTATGAAAGTTATTTTGAATATTCCGAATGTTCTTTATGAAGAGAAAAGTTGTGATGAATTTCTTGAATGCTTGGAAATTTATATGATGTATTTGACAAAGTATGAAAAGCAGTTAGGAGTATGTTACGGAAATAATTATTCAGAAAAATTTCCTACAGTAGGAGAGTATAAGAATGAATGTGTACATGGATACGTAGAAATAGTGAGATAAAAAAAATCATTCAAGTAAGTTTTTCTTCTTTTTACTACTTTTTACGTTTTCCTCATATTTTTCAATATACTTGAATAGTTCTTCATATTTTTCTATCATTTTCATGATTGTTTTAATATCATCTAAGGCGTTAGAGGGGAAACTTAGGCTGTTAGTAGGTTTTTGACCATGTATTGAAATTAATACTGTTGTCTGACCTTTGTCGTCTTTATACGCTAGAAAGCCTAGGCTTATTTGTATGCCCTCATATAAATCGAAACGGTCAAATCTTTTTTGTGATTTTGAGAATTCTTCAACCCATTTGTCTATTTCCTTTTTGAGTTCTTCAATTTTATCGGATTTTTGTGAGGGCATTATCTATCACCTCTTGGCTTTTTCTAGGGCTTCGAATTGGGTTTTTAACATTGGTAGTTTCGATGGGTGTTCTAGAACAATTGTAGGTTGTGGATAATCACTTTGTTGATATGCTACACAAACTAAGACAGCCCCGCTTTTTAGCTTTGGTATTACATTCCTTAGTAATGAATTGTAGACTCCTTGACTTGTTGAATATAAATGTACTTCCTTTTTATATTTATTCATTTCCTTCACTAAGTCAATAGGTAGTGTTTGATTATCCGATATTTCTTTTACTAGTTTTTCTTCAATTTCTTTGTTATCTATTATGTAACCATCGATATAGCTGATTTGAACTGGTGTATTATTTTTCCTTAGGATAGCGTCACGTATTTCAACTCTTTTTATTATTAGCAAACGCCATAAATAGTCTTTAAGGTTTTGTCTTGCAAACGGTAGTACCAATTCGTCACTTTTTGCTTCTTCTTGCACTTCTACCTTTTGGGTCTGTACTTCTTCTGGTAGTTCTTCTTCTTCTTGTTCTTCTTCTTTCAATTCATCTTTTAGACTCTTTTTCTCACTTACCATTTTCTCACCACCTCCTTGATTTCTTGGGGGTAGGAATCCCATAACTCACAAAATTCCAAAAAAACTTTTTCACTTTGGCTTAACCCCTCAAGGGGTAACCCTTGAGGGTTTATTATCTTATTGCATTCCTCGAATGTGGGCATGTTTAGTCTACTAGAAATTGTGCTATCATTTATATTTAAATCTTTTTGTCAGCGTCTTCTTTTTTTGCTCATTTTCTGATTATCTTACATATGAGGCGTGGTGTTAACGATAATAAATTAACTCCTACCGTCTTGTACCAGTTAATTACACAAGAACTAGGGTTTATTGATGTGTGTAAAAATAGGAATGAGTTTGACGCTACTAAAAATATCTGGTTCAACAAATCTTTTTGTAATCCGCCTTTCTCTAGAAAGTTTATCTTCATAAAAATGGCAATTGAAAGTCATCGGCGTGGTAATGAGATTCTACTCTATTTACCTTTTGACCCGAGAACCTGGTGGTTTAAACTTCTTTATCAAGAGAATGTGTTGATAATGGTCTTCATGAAGAGAATGGGTTGTGCTAAATATCCTCATGCTTTGTATCATTTGAAGAATTATTCAGAAACAAGAGTTGTATTGGTACAAAATGAATTTGAGATATTGAAGTTTCTGAAGTAGGTGAGGGAATTATTACTCTCATTCTCTTCATCGAGAAAAGGAGTTGAATAAAAAAAAGTTTAACTTTTGCTAAATATAATTTCACGAATGTATTTTTTTAACGTTAGTAGCAATTTTGATTTATATAAATCTTTCTCTTTTTCATGTACCTGTAATTAAAAAAATTGGTTAGGAACATTATCTGGAGATTGAGAAAAATTTTCTATTTATTCATTTTTTAGTATGCTCGTTCTTGATGAAAAGAATTAGGTATGAAAAAAAATATTATGCATAAACGTCTTTTTCATAATCGTTCATTAATGATGTTATAATTGTTAGCTTTCCAATTTTTCTTGTTTCGTCTGATGGTTTTATTATTGCTATCGTTTTCATCCAATGTGTGTTTGCTCGTTGTACATTAATTACTTTGTAACATGTGGTATTATCTTTTACAATTAATTCACATTCTTCAATTTCTGGTATGAAATGTGTTACTGCTCCTACTCTTGTATGTTTTTCATATATCTGTAAGAAATTCACTATTTTGGGTGGTAAGTTTTGATACTTTGTTTTTACAATTCTTATTGAAATTGTTTTGTCAATATCTATATCAGGTCTTAAGAACATTATGGATTGGTCTTTATTTGATTTAATCGTTAGCCTATCATATACATTAACATTTATATCAACATAATCGTTTTTTATATTAACGTCTTTTTGAATCTTTACAATTAGCTTATGTATGGCATATATTTTCTGTTCATAATAAATTTTGAATTTCTGCGTTTCTCTTTTGTATATTATTGGTATGAATTTGTTTATTTTCGCATTTAATATATGGAGGACTGACTTAGACATTGTACTCACTACTATTTTATTAGTGTTTTATGTATATAAATCTTCTTCTCTTTATCAAGAACTGGTGTTGAAAAAAATAATTATGATAATATTTTTTCAAATTTTTGTGCTATTCTATATGTACTTTTTATAAAAGCGTTTGTGCTTAGTTCTATTACCTCGTCGTTTGCTTCATAAGTTATGTCTTTTATCAATTTGTATAATGGAATGTTCAAATTTTTGGAAACGATATAAGTCACATATTTTGCTATTATCGATAGTCTCCTTGTTTCGCTAAAGCTATTGTAAATTTTTTGAATATTTTTCATTACGTTTTCAAGTATTAGGTACTCATTTCCTATGTTGTAGTTTAATCTGATGTCATACTTTCTATAATCATACATGTATAATCCTAGAAATTCATATATTATACTGATACTATTTCTTTTTATTTCAAGATAATATGTTATTGTATACTCATCTTTTTGTGTTTTCATATTTTTGCTAAGTATTTCGTATATCATTTTCAATCCTGTTTAGGTTTCGTTTTTTCTATTAAAAGTTTTATCATCATCTCATTAATGTGAAAGAAATTTGAGTATTACTATTTTTTGATTGTTGGTATTATTTCTATTTTTTTCTTTTATGATTAGTTTTTTATCATGTTTCTGTTCTTTATGTAGAGAAATAGATTTATATATATATTTTACATATGTGTATGATAGTGAGAAGTATGAATGAGGAATTGGAATATATAGTTAAAAAAATAGTCGAAAAATACAAGATTGGAAATCTCAAAGAACCGCTATTATCTCGAGAAAATCTGACGTATCTACTATGGCGTATTAAGGGGTTCATTTGGGATACAGTTGGAAAAGAGATTGACCCTAATATTGAATGTGATTTAGCATTGTATACGGATAGATTATTTGACGAAATATCTTCATTGTCTGATACATGGATAGAAGGAGCTTTTAATTTCAATAATGAATGCTTGAAACATATATCTGATAGGAAAATCATAGAGATGTTTATCGATATGTTAATTCTTAGAAACATCTACTTTGAGCTATCAAAGCCATTTTGATTTTTTTACCTTCTGTTTTTTTATGTCTAATTTTTCTCAGTTTTTGTATATTATCTGTATGTTGAGAAATTGTAAATAAAAATACGAAAATGAGAAAAATAGGGAATAAAAAAAAGAAAATAACTTAAATTTATTCGTTTAGCCATTCTAAATCTTCTTTTACTCTGTCTTTAAACACTTTTAGCATTGTTTCTTTATATTTTAAAAAAATCTGAAAATCTTTTTCATATAGTAATGTTTTTAAATAGTTTATTATCATTGAATCATTAGCTTCAATACATTCTTCTCTTTGCTTGTCTACACATTCGTCAGCGAATTCCTTAATTTCTCCTACTAATGCTTCTAGATTCATATCTAGATTCATACTATCCCCTAATTTAATTCTTCTTTAACATATATAAATCTTCTTCTCTTTCTAAAGAACGTGGAATGTCTTCATGGTGCAGTACCAAATCTCAATATTGAAATAATATCTGTAACATTTAAAAAATTGTTTGAAATCTTTTTTGTTACCTTAATTTAAGGAAACAAAAATGTATTCAAACAAAAAATTTCATGTTACTGAAAGAAACAAAATTGGAAAAAATTCAGTTACAATTTATTCACGGCTGCATGTGAAATAAATTCAAAAAATTTCAGCTCAAAGATTTTTCGGGCTGAAGCTATATTCTACAGAAAAAATTTTTTATTTAAAAACGATTTTACGTCGTTTTTTTCCCTAATTTTGAGGAGAAAGAAGGGGAAAAGTGGAAATTTTGGGGTTAAAAAATCTTTCTAGTAAAATCACGAATGGGGTTTAAAAACTTTTTTGTATCCAGACTGAAAGTAATACAAACTACTTTCAACTTTGCATTTGATTTTCCAGGCTATCGAGTTTGAAATTCTTCACGATTAAATGAACATTCTCAATTGATACACTGTTGAAAATTTCTATTGTACCGTTTCTTATTATTTTTAGTGAGACAAATATACGATTTGATTTTATCTCAACATGTAGTATTTCATATTCTACATTCATGAAGAAAAACTTAATGAGTATTACTATTTAAAGCAAAAAAGAAGATATTACCCAAAAATCTGAAATATTATCTGAAAAATGAGAAAAATGATTAATAAAAAAATCAAATTACCTTAATTGAAATTATCCCGTTATACTCACTGGTAACAAACTTAATTCTATTTCCTGCTTGTCTCTGGAAAATATCACTGTTGTAAGCAATATCCAGAATATATCCCTTTTCTTTTAATTTTGATGGTCTCATTACTCTTCCTATACGCTGAATTAATTTAATTCTTGACTTTCCTTGTGTTAATAATACAATCAACTGTAAGTTTGGAATATCAAGCCCTTCATCAGCCAAAGAAGTGGAAATTAATAACTGTAATTTGCCGTTTTTCAAACTTTCAATTTTTCTCATTCTCTCCTCCAAAGTACTTTTTGAACTTACCCAATCACTGATAATTCCATTTTCGTTAAACATTTCTGAAAGTTTTTTGGCTATACTAATTCTTCTAACTATCACTAATGCGGGATACTTATTGAGTTCTTTTATTTTTTGTATGATTTGAGAATTTGTAAACGGTGAGTTTTCGAATACTCTCAATTCAGCACTATATAATTTTGCAAAAGGCTGGTCACTGTAAAATTCTCTCAAAGCCATTAGCTTATTGTAAATCTTTTCAGAGGTTTTAGGTGTAAATTGAATATACTCTAGAGGTACTAAATAGCGTTTCTGTACTAATTCTTGATATTCAATAGAATATGATATTTTTCCTAGGAGTCCTAATATTTCAAGCTCACGTCCATCTTCTCTTAATGGAGTAGCTGATAGTCCTAACCTTAGTGAATTCGGTGAATCAAGAAGCAAAGATTTGATAATATTAGCGGGCGTATGATGAGCTTCATCAACTATAATTAAATCTGAATTTTGAATTAATTCCTTAAGCTTTTGGTTCTGGTTTCTCTTCTTTTGTGAATAATAATAACTTACTGATAAGGCAATAAAATCACTTTTTTCACCTTTTTGTAATTCATTTACTTCACCAGAAACTAATGCAAACGGTAAATCTTCTTTTTTGGCAAAATTCTGGAATTGTTTCAGTAAAGTAGTACTGTTTACAGCATAAATAATTTTTGCGTTTGACTTATTTTTTAGAAATTCTAATACAGACAAGATAGCAATTACACTTTTTCCAGACCCTGTAGGGGCTTTTATGATTCCAGCCCCTACAGTATTAACATCAGTAATCCAATTTCTTATTGAATTTATTTGATATTCACGCATTTCAAAATTCTTGAGTTGAATATCATAATAATTAAGATTAGCGAATGGCTTTATTTTCAATTTTGCTATAGTTTGTAATTTCCAATATAAACCTCTCAAAGTAGCAAATCCATTTTCCTTTTGCCATGCTAATAATATCGGCGTTTCGATATATTGTCCTTGAATATGGTCAAATGTTTTGATTTTATATGTTAGTAAATCTTTATACATCTCTAAATCATCATGAACTATTATATAATTTCCACGAAATTCTGCATAAACTGTATTATTGTCATTTTTCAGATAATCACTTAACACGTTAAATATTTCGTCTCCTACATAATTTGATAGTTCTTTGGCAATTTCTTTCAGTTCATCATTATCAATTCTAGAGATTTTGGATTCATTTATGTACCACGATTTTGTATTTGGGTCAAAGTTAGCAATAGTTTTTATCAATGATAAATAATTCTGGAATTCTTCTTTGCTAAGATATTTCTTTAATGCTGGAATAGGAATTTTATCCATTTTTTGAGTATTATTGGTCATACTTTATCTATTATATATATAGTATGAAGGGTTTAAAAAGATTCCATCATCATCTTATTGATAAAAATAATATTTCGATAGGTTTTCTTTTACATTTTTTCAATTTATCTCCATTCCCTTCATGAAGAAGGGGAAAAGAAGGGATACAAACACCATTCAATTACTATTCCAAAAATGAGAAAAATGAATCATAAAAAAATCAGAATTCAAACATTTTTGTTTCTGAATTTAAATCATACATAACTTTATAAACGCTCTTTATACGATATTTGTACATGAAGCCCGAAAGCCTCATGCACCACATGTTATTGGCATAATCGATTCCACAAAGATAGGTTTGATTTTGTTTGTCAATAAATTTCAATAGAATCTGGTTCACGCTATCGTAATCATAATCTTGGATTACGCTATCTAAGAAATTAGGGAATTGTCCACCTCTCATTCTTTCAATGATAGGTGTTATCATGTTCATGAATTCCCATTCGTAGTACTTTAAATCATCTTGTCTAATTCTGAATGGCGGTTTAATTGAAAGGTCAATAAGGTATTTAAAAATTCCCTTCTTTATCAACATTCTGAAAATTGCATATTCAGCTTTTCTATTCTTCATTTTGATTCTGATAATGTATGGTATGCCCTTGTATTTCTTTTGATAATTCTCCATTATATTTTTCACTTTTTTGCCGTTTATTTCATATAAATACAGTTCATTTTTGATTATTGGGAATCCAAATTCTTTATCCGGCAATTCCCTTTTGGTTAGCTCTGGTAATGTGAGGTAATATCTTTGAGGCTTCTTGATTATTGTTAGCTTTAATAATCTTGAATCGTGCCTTATTGGAATTATTAAATTACCGAAAGTGTTATCAAATGAAAAATGCCAAACTTTGCGATAATAATACAATGGATAATGATTATAATGATTACGTTCAACTTTCATAAATATTTCAATTCTTCTTCTTTCTGCAATTGCTTTAAAGTCATTAAGGTTTATTGTTACTTCAAATTTTCTATCATTTATTTTCGTTATCTCAACCTTATTGTTGAAAATGTACATATAAACCGTTTTGTTATTCAATTTATGCAATTCATATTCGAAATCCCTTATATGCGAATTGTATTTGAACGCATATTTCTTTCCTACCTCAAAATTATCAAAATCCTTTAATATATCTTTCAAATATACAATCTTTTCGCTTTTTATATAGTCTTTCATTTTTGACATGTTTGGTCATATACATATAGAAGCAAAAGTTTATAAATTATGATATCACATTCTTATGTAGAAGACCCATGAGTCTCCAAATTGAACTTGAAAAAAGTTTAAGACAATTTAATTTTTTAGAATCCACTATATACGATAAATACGACTTAACTGGTTTAATTAAAAAAGATGACAAATTCGTAATAAGACAAGGAGACCTAGTAGTAACAAGTTATTGGATAGAAAATTGTAGGAGAAAAGGACTAAGAGCGTTACATATTTATGGGAAAAACAAGGTTCACAGGTTAATGGGTTCTCATGTCATAATCCCATTACCAGATAGAACAGTATTATTACACAACGAGCATGGGATAACCATCATTCCTATGCCTATTGAGAAACTCAACTTCTATACGTTCCAAAACGGTGGAGATTAAAAAAAGTTATTTTCTTTTTTTCTATTTGAATAAGCTCATGACTATCTCGTATTTACTTTTCCCTATTCTCTTTGCTAATTCTTCTAGTCTTTCGTTTTCCTTATCAAATATGATAATGAAAATTGGCTTTGGTAATACGTCATCTTCTAGACGTGTGTCGTGAGGCTTTCTCGAGCTATAGATTTGTACATTATACCTTTTCTCAATCTCTCGTATAATGCATTCTCGATAAGAATTGTAGTCTTTGCATAATTCTCTCACCTTGTAGAATAACCTTTTAGGAATCCTTATGCTATATACCATTCCTTCTCATTATACTGTTTACGCAATTTGATTTATATATTTGCTTCAGAAAGATTTATATACTTCTAACACGCATCTACAATTATGCTCTATATATTAAATTCGGCTACAATCCCCCTCAAAGAGGGGGGGAAATATTTAATTAAGGCAAGACAAATTTCCGTGGAAGAAGCAAGCGAAATGCTAAAGAAAGAGCAATTCACATCAGCGGTCGGTCACGAAGCGACTGCTCAAGCACTATCAAACATCTTTGGAGTGACGATACCGTATAATAGAACACAAATAACATTACAACCAGGAGACAAGTTGATATCAATAATCCTAAAGAAAAGGCTACCAGAAGGGGCTGTTTTAAAGACTGTAGAAGAACTAAACGCAATCGGATACATGATATGGCTTTTTGAAGTTAGTGAAGATAAAGAAGTTAGCCCTACTCAAGAAGTTGAGAGGTTTCTTCAAGCAAACCCTGGAATAGTTTAATTTTCAAGAAGGCAAGCATTTTTTTATTTTCCCGTTTTCGTGAACGAAAACATACCCCATCCCATACCTCATTTTATTTAAAAAACTCTTTAATTCTCCTTCATTCAAGTTGAGCCTAATAGAACTATCATCCGCTAATTTCTTCCACGTTTCATCGCTTACGTTAACAAAATAGGTCTCAACTATGCCGTAATCCCAAAGGACTGCTAAAGTGTCCTCAAATAAATCCACGTCCCCTTCCTCGAAACACTCTAAATCATCTCTATCTTTGTCCAAAACTATAACAATCATGATTAAGCCGTTAATAAAATCTCGTTCTTCAAAAGCTGGTTTATGCTCATTCCCCGTCTTTTCAACTCATTCTTGATAAATAACTCATTTTCTCTCTGCATTCTCACTTGTAGCCTCACATATTGTTTTTCTCCTATTATCATGATTTCGTTAGAAGGCTCAGAACGCGAGTATGATTTAGTATTATCCTCAAGTCCAAAATAATTCAAAAGTATTTCCCTAAGTACTGCAGGTACACTTACTCCTTTTCTTTTTGCTTCCTCTTTCAATTTATCGTATAAGGACTTTTCTATGGTGACAAGCATAACACTCACTAACATAAATTATTACATCACAAATTTAAAAGCTTTATATTACCCGTGACTTTAAAAAGGTGCTAACACATTTTAAATTATGAGCATTAGAGTTATTTCCGTAAGACTTAAAGAGAAAGATATAAGTTTTTTGAAATTATTGAAGGGATATGAATACAAGTATGATTCTCTTATAAACAAATTGATTAACGAATGCGATAACGTATTAACTAAAGTCGATGACTTCGCCAGGGAAACTTTACAGATTTTCACAATGAAGTTAGATGAGATAACGTTAGAGAGGCTTGACACATTGGCGAAATATAACAATATGACTAGGTCTGAAGTCATGAGGAGGTTAATAAAAGCTAAGGCTGAAGGGTTATGCTAATCGCTCAAGTTGTGAAGCCAAACTGGTACATAGACTTTAAGGTGGACTCACTTGAGCAAATCCCTGTCAAGTTCATACCCTACATCAAGACAATCGGCACAGAAAAATATGGCACGGACAATATGTGTTACATTATCATTCCGTTACGACGAATGGAGTCATCCACTATTCGTGGAAGGTACGATTTGCCTACCTTTACAGAAGGAGAGGGAGAAGGAACAAGTGAAGGAAATGGAGGAGGAGTTAGAGGATATGATTCTAGACCTCTTTGGGATTCAAGTATTACCTTTGCTGGAGGACGAGGGGATATGGTATGGTGGTGCAGTGGGGAAGAGAATCGCATGGTACCATCGATATCCTGGAGACGGGGGGTCATACGAATGGTGAGTGTGAACCAGATAGTCAAACTTGACATTGACGTAGACGTGGACTTCTATGACCCGAATTGGCTATTAGAGAAAAAACTTGAAATGTTACATTCCCTCGGTTACCAAGAAGATGACGCGTGGTGGGAGTATTCGCCTTCAGGGAAACATATCCACATCTTGATAGTACTCAAAGACCCCTTACCTACGAAAGAACTTTTTGACCTACAGTTCTTATTAGGAGATGACCACAAGCGTGCTTATTTCAACTATTTACGTTACAGTGTAATGGGAGAAGATGCTATCCATTTTAACGTGCTTTACGCGTATAAGAAGTCCTTAAGTTTTTCCGACAAGCTTAAGGCAATTTTACGGCACTGGTTTAAATCAAAACAGTATTCAAAGAAATGAAGACTAGGACAAACTACGTGATATAATTTTTCTGGAATTTCCTCAACTATTGCATACTTCACCTTAAGATTTCCGCGTCCAACCCATCCTTCTTCTACAATCTTCATATATACACAATCGGAACAGCAAGATTTAAATATTTTGTATCCATACCTTATCCTATGAGCGAAAACCAGGAGAATGAGGAAAAAGAGGAGGAAGAAGAGTTTCAACTCCCTCAAAAGCCAAGTGAAGACTATGTATCAAGTATAATCAATGAAATAGAAAGCCAATTACCTAGTAACGTTAACTACGTAACGGGTATCATAGTTGATGAGGACAGAAACTTGTTGATAATAAAGGGCGGTAAACTATACGTAGGCAAAGATGAGAACAGTAGTGTGGAAATTAGGAAGTATGCAGAAGACGCTAACCCAGCTTATTTAGTTAATGCCCTATATATCCTAAAGGCAATGATACCTAGTTACAAGGACTTCTGGAGTGGGGAATTAGAAAAGAAAGCAAAGAAAGAATTACAATCGATTTTCTAAGTCATTCCTCTTCCTCAAGGAATTTTTTCAGCTTCTTTTTCTGCTTTTTCTTCAATGGCTCAACTTCAACATCATTCTGTGCTTGCTTTTGTTGCATGAATTGTTGTGCTAACATCATCTGTAGTAAGTTCCCTCCTCCTTCTCCACCTGGTCTAATAATTCCCGCTTGTGTTAATAACTGAATCATTTCATTAATGTGGTTAAGAGCCATTTGAATATCCTCTAATGTCCATTTACCCTTTAAGTGATTATCAAGAATGCCTGCTACGGTCTTTACGGCTTCTTTAGTCTTCTGGAGTTGTTCATTAAGTTCCTGTACTTTCTTCTCCAATTCTTCTACCTTTTTCGCTAAGTCCTGTTGTTGGTTCTCACTCATCCTTAAGCACCTCCTCTATCTTACTAGTGACCGTGTCTTTTTGTGAACTCTTAGTGTAAATAACAATATAGGCATAACTGTCGTCACTCCCGAATTTAACTCTCAGTGAACGCATGTGATTGCTTGCTCTTGCTTTAGTTTCTTGTAACGTTTTCTCCAGTATTCTAAGTATCACATCAACAAGAGATACCATTACCACAGCATCACCGTCATCTGTAACGTAAGCTTCGCTATCAATTCCCAATTTCTTCAGCTTAGACAGAATCTTAGCATTAACGACCTTTACGTCCTCATCTACTAACTCCTTCATGCCGACTAGAAAGAGTTTCCCATTCTTAATTTTCTGCTCCCAGACTTCTTTATTAATTTCTGCAGTTATTAAAGCAGTAAATTTGTTAAACGGTACACCGACTACCACTGCATTCTCACTCAATGCTCCGCTAACTGTCTCTATACCCGCTTTCTTTAACGATTCAATAAAAACCTTATATACATAAGCAACGCTACCTTTTAGTTTAATTTTATCCATATCTTAAAAAATGGATACAAGATAAAAAAAGGTTACTTTAATAACTTGAACAGTTCATCTTCTATCTCTGTGAGTATTTTACTCATATCAATTGTGTGAGGCTTACCGTTTTTATCGATGAATGTGTATAGATATCCACTGGTGCCTGTGATTGTACCACTAGCACTCCTTTGCATTAACTCCCATAAGTAGTTGTGGTGCATTTCTACGAGAGGCTCGCCTTTGTAGTCCAGGATGTAGTTTGCAAGAACCTTTTCAGCAAACGCCATTAACAGACCCTGGAATGTACCGGGGATACCATACTTTTCTGCGATATTTTTAACAATTTCCTTTGCAAGGTGTGATGGTGAATAATCTGTTAACCAGTTATACGTCTCTTGTGCGGACAACTTTGCTACGGCTTTCATTGCATCGGGGTTTATCGCGATTTCTTTAGCTAACATGTGTCCACCGGTTCCTAAGTTCATGGTAAACCTCTTCAAATAATAACGGTAGACTGAAGCCGAACTTAACCTTCTATTCCTTCTCGCCATTTACAACCACCTCATAGCCCTTTTTCAATATCTTCTAACGCTTTATATGCTGATTCTGTTGAAGAGAATGACTTAGTGCCAGCATAATGTGGTGTCACAGTGGGTACCCTGCTCTTCATTAGGACACCGGCATAGCTATTTGGCAGTGCAGGCATCTTGGTCACTATGGCATCAACAGTAGATACGACGTTACCCTCGTCTAACGTAACAGACCCTATCTGTTCAGCGACTGCTGGCACTAATTCCTTGAGTTGATTACCAACTTCAGCTAATATTTTCTTTATTGTACTCGAAGGTATTCCTCTGCTTAAGTATTTAGTTACTAGGAAGGAAGCAGTTTCTTTGTGCGTTAAATAGACGGCATAAATTGCCTCGTTTATTATTTGCCATAATGGAAAAGTTGCTCCTGCTCCGGCATACTTAACTAGGTCAGCTCTTAAGGCGTTGTGTATCTTAGTATAAATCTCTTCGAACACATCACGATAATTTGCATACATTTGCTCTACTAGTTCCTGGGCGTATTTCTCTCCCATATAATTGACAAATATGCCGTATAACTTTCCTTTATACCTCGTTGACGTATCATTCCTCACATCGAACTTTCTATGTGATTGACGCCCTGCCATATTCTATCATATACGCTTCTGAAAAACGTAATATATAAATATTTGGATACAGATAATAACGTATGGTATTGACAAAGACGCAGTTTGTTAGGTGTGTATACCTGCTATTGGCTAATTCTAGGAAATACTCTATCCCTCAAGCGATAAGGATAGCTTATATGCTCCTAGATAGGACTAAGGTAGTACCGAGGACGAAAGAGAGGCTACTCTTACTTCTAGATGAGCTTGACTCGGGTAAAATAACGCCAAGGGAATTTGTCAAGAGGTTATTTAGGGAGTACCCTCCTCCTTCAAAGAAAGTTAAAATCCTAAGTCTCAAGATGTGCGACTAGTAATTATTCATCACAGGGTTATAAATAACTGCGTTGTAACGCTTCAAGGTAAAGTTCACTGATATGGATATGTTAGGTACACTATAATAATTCGAGATGATACCCGTAATGAAATTGTTAGACGTAGAAAAGTTAAGCTTGGACATATGCAAACGAATAACACTCGTCATGGAACAAGTCCTCCAATTGCGAGGGTATGTAAAGTACTTTCCTTTTTGCGGTACGTATACACTTAAGACCCACTATCTTATTCTCTACTATGACGGGATAAATATGACCTTCTTTAAAGTTATCCTCAAGTGCTTTGGGTATATAAAGTACTTTCTTGTTACCTATTTCCCTCAAGCATAAACTCATTCGTAAAGCACCCCATAGACTCCGCACGGTATTGCTTTATTATACATGAAAGCGAGTTTAAGGCACCAGGAAATAGCCTCTAGGCTCATGGGGTTCATATCGTATTTTATATTCACTTTCACTACAGGTTCACCGTTATCATTAAACCCAGTCCTCGTTTTCACGACTTGAGCTTGGTCGTGGAAGAATAGTTCTCTTCCCAACCACACAAAGACCGCATTATTAGTCAAAGAGAAAGGCGGTTTAACTTCTATCATTGAAGCTGAAGAATACCCCAACCTAGTAAGGAGTTGAGGGACAAACAATGTCTTTGGGTCGTAAATTTTTAAGTACGCGAGAACAACATCGAACGTGTTAGTACAAAGCTCGTACTTCTTATTATACTCATTCAGGAATTCATAATCAAACCCGTTTAAACAAACGTAACTCTTACCCGATTCCTCAAATCGGTTGAAGATTTTCTTAGCCAACTCGTAGGTATCGGTTTTACCGAAACCGAGACTTTCCATATTACTCCCTCACCTCTCTCTTAACTATAACTTCCCTACACTGGTCAATAAACTTTCCTATTCTACTGACACACTCCGGCTCAGCACAATCCATAGCCAAAAGAGTAAGCACGTTCTCAGCAATATCCCACTGTTTTGCAAAAATCGCCTCCATGAATTTCACGGTATCTTTATTAGTCCCGAAATACTTAACTATTTCATAACATTCGGGGTACCTCGATTTAACGTAATCCTTTGCCCTACGGTATTCCGTACCTCTGGCTAAAACTTTATCGTTTTTAAGGGACAAAGAGACTATTATCCTATCAAGTTCGGAATCAATATTCTTAGGAGGAACCGAGGGAGTTGAGACAACAACACCGGAAGCCATTTTCTCAAGCTCACCGCAAAGCTTCTTCCCCTCAGTATAAAGTTGTTGAGCGTTAGGGTATTGGTAAAAGAAGGGCATACTGTAAGCAAAGTACATATTGACTACGGGGTCGTAAAACATGTGAAGGTGGTCTTTAGCAACAGTCACATTAATAGAAACCTCGTTGCATTGGACTAGGGCAACTCCCTTGATGTAGTAAGTATTATAACGCCTCTCTATCCCGTTCTTTTTCGCGTAATCTAACAGCTTCACGAAGATTGAAGGGTTCCACTGGGGCATAATACTCCTTGGATTTAATTTTAACTTTCTCACTTAAATCTTCATACTCCTCCCTTGACATGGTCAAGGCGTGCTGTATTTCATAACGCAGTTCATGTTTAGATAATTCCCATATACGGAAACAATGCTCTTTATCCACACATTCAGTATACTCATCAATAGGGTCTATAGGTAAGCCTACAAGGTTCTCCTTATAGCCGTGAGCATTCAAGTAAATAGGCACAGTGCCAACGCTCATAGCTTCAATAGGAGGGATACCGAAACCCTCACTTTTAGATAAAGCGAGGAAGAACTTAGCCCTAGCGTAAAGCTCGTATTTCTGCTCTTCCGTAAGCCCGAAAGTCCTGTAGTCCGGGTTCCCCATGTTCCCCACGATGATAGTCTTATCCCTAACATTAAATTCCCTGGTAATCTCGTCAACAAGGAGTAGGTTCTTCCTATCGAAGAAACGGGATTCGCCAAGCGTCACGAAAAGTTTATCTTTTTTCACGTCAGGGAAAATAGGCTTGATGTGCCTCTTTATAACAGCAATAGGCTTTATCCATATCTTAGCGAACATGGAATAGTTCCAATATGATGGGACTACAAATTTCTCATATTGCCTTAACTCTTTAACGTAATAAAGTGCGTCATAAACAGTGTCTCCCCAAAGTATACAATTGACGTCATCAACGTACCTAAACCTTTTCAGGAACATAATAGGGTCATCAATACAAACGTCTGCATCAAACGGGTTGTGAGTAATTTGATAACCTTCGTATAACGCTACTTGGTAGTAGCTACAGTTCTCACATGGGACATAAGCCTTTATAACGGTCATATAAGATATCGTTTTCACGAAGTAATTTATATATTATGCTCCTACGAAAATATGCATATGGAAGTAGTTTACCTAAAAGAGCATGATAATAAGAGGATGTACATCAATCGAAAATATAAGGGTAAATACGAGGACAAGAAATATGGGGTTATTTATTTTGATGAGGGTCATACGGACTCAACAACCCACCGCAAAAAGGTATATGAAAAAGTAGGGTTATATATAAAGGGAGTGAACTTTGAAGTGCTTCATGATAACGGATGGCTTGCGACGCATCCAAACGGTCTTCTAGGGGTTATACCTCCACTCGGTGCAAGCATAGAAACGGGAGGCAGTTATGCTGTTGATAACGACCTTAAATATTACACTGCATGGCATGTCGGTATGGTATACCTTACGTCAAAATATGATGTACCTAACGTGCCGATGAACCTTTATCATAAAGAAGGATTAACAACAGTAAAATTCAAGCCATCGATATATACACCGTCTGCATGGTTGAGAGAAAAAAACCTATTTCAACTCGAGTACGATACAATGGAGATAATACCATCAACTTACCAGTCACTCTTTATAACACCGCCTGGCGAATTGTTGGGAGTAATATCAGTGAGTATAACCACAAGGAACGGGTTAGTTACGGGTTGTTCGAAAATCCCGGGAGTAAGAGTGAGACGGAACGCGAGGATAGAAACGATAGGTCAAAATACAGGAGAAATGCTAGGTAATGTAATATCAACACGTGCGGAAGTTATGGTAAGGTTCGAGGGGAACTTTTTTGTATTGAATAAGAACTTGTTCACTGTAACAAACTTGACAATTCCCGGAGATTCGGGAGGAGGGTGTTACCTTGTAACATAAGTTTGGTGTATCCATTGGATATTTTATACGCGATAAGTGTACTAAATATGGGGAAGAAATGGCTCCCCAACTATATGCTGTATCCAGCAGTATTTTAAATAACAGCACGAATTCTAATACCGGGGGCAGTCAGATGTCCTACAGCAATATAGCCTCAAGCCTAACTTCAGTAGTAACATCGTTAGTATCGGCAATAACTAACTTCTTAGCAGGAGTAGCGAACTTTATAGCACAAAACGCCGATATCTTCGTCGCATTAGCTGTTGCGGGAATCATAGTAGGGGTAATAACAAAGTTCGCATCCAGTCTACCATTCGTCGGTTCATTCCTAGGCTACCTCGGTTTATAAAAAAAGTAAATAACTTTTTTTTACAACCCTTCTTGGCATAATTTTGATTTCTTTAGCTCCTGCACGTGTGTACAAAGAGCCAGGACAATCAAATTAAGTTTCTTGTTCATATCACTCTGGTTTATAGCTTCAACCAAAAGGTTCTTGAATTCCTCAGAATGGACGTATTCCTCAAACTGTTTCCTTATGTCCTGCTCGCGTTGCATATCAACCACCTTTTTCAGTCTGTATAAAGTATACATTATAGTAACGACGTAAAAGGAACTCGAAATTATGTAATAAATTTCGAGACTCATTGTAGGTCACAGGACTTTTTCCTCCCATTCTTTTGCGATTTCTAGATAATTATACCTTTCCCTATAAAGTATAGCACGGTTCTCTAAGTTCTCTTTCTTCTTCTCAAGAGACCAATTTGCCAAAGCAGTCACAAGTTGACGATATGCGTCTTCCGGGTCTGGGTCTAGGAAATAGCCGACGTGGAAGGGATTAGTGTACCACAACTTGACCTTCTTAGTCACTTTTATCCAATAAACGTCATTTTCATCAAGTACCCACTCACTCCAAGCACCTTTTTCAGTCACAACAACATCTAGACCCAGAGACAATGCTTCAATAACGGGTATCTCAAACGCACCACCGCGAACTGGATAAAATAAGATATCACACCCGGCGAAGAGGCTATAATACTCGTCGTCCGGCAAAGGGGTCTTTATTGCATTCATTCCCTTAATCCTCTCCTCGAGCATATTAGAAACCAGGATTAGAGGATAGAAGTGGTAACCCGAGTCCATTAATTCCCTAAACACCTTAACAACTATGTCCCCTCCTTTCCTGTCCCAAGAATGTGGCAGAATAGCTAAAACGCAAGGATGGGGCATTTCCTTAGGAGGGTAATAAAACATGTCGGGATTTAAGGCATGGGGAATAACATGAATGGATTGAGGTATTTTAACCCCGAGCGTGAAAAACCCCTGCTTACTCCACTGTGACGGTACAACTATTTCATCAACCGGCTGTTGTCTGAAGAAATATAAAGCAGTTGGCGATAAAGTATCAGTATCGGAGACTTCGAAAACGATATTCTTCCCGTATTTAGGAATCCCCTTCCAGAATAAGGTGGTATTGAACACAGTGTAGTAAATATAATCATCAAACCCGGGCGGTAAGTTGTATTTTGAAGTCTTATTCTTATCAAAAGGAGTAACTTCATGTCCCAACTCTTTAAGACCCTTCTCTAGTAAAACGGCTTGCCTCCCGAAACTCGTATCTTTAAAATCACGGACTAAAGCAATCCTCATATATTAAACAGATAAAAACGAGAATATAAATAAGTTATGGGTTAGAGGTTAAGGATTAGGTTAATTGCAATTGATGCTAAGACTGCGAATATAATTAACAAATACTTCATTTGAGAAATATCGTACACATATTCTGCGTCATAATAAAATTGTCCTTCATACTTTATTTTTTTAAAATCTCTGACTCTAAATTTCTCCCAACAAATTGACCAATAATCGTGACACTCACTTACGTCAAACTTCTTACATTCTTGAAAGAGAAAATCAGTACATTTTTCCTTATCTCCTTCCTTCTCAAGTCCCTCCAGAGTTACGAACAACCCCCTTTTAATAACTTTCCAACTCATAATAGTTTGTTACATCACATTTCATATTTAAATATTTGTATCCAATCAGACCCCGACCACCTGCAAGAGGATTTTAAGTATTTCGTTCACGGTATTTACGTTAATATATACGTTTATTGCCGACCTACATATTTCTACTAACAGTTCATAAAACGATTTAACGTTAGGTACTGCATTTGTTTTTATTGTTAAAGGTACTTTACACAATTTCCCCCAGTCTTTATACGGAGGGATTACTAACACATTACCGAACTCCAAAAATTTGTCATTATAAACATATCGCAAATTAGCCAAAGTACCGTCAGTATAAACGCTTATTTTCCTTAATGAAAAACTCCTCAGGTATTCTGCCTTTCTCGAATGTTTACTTAATTCCCTTATTAGACTAGACGATAACAAATTTTCCAATTTAAGTTTAATTTCAAATGCTAAATAGTCCGGTTTTAATTCAGAGCCGTTAACCGTGAGTTGTTTACCGTTATAGATAAACGTAAAAGATTTATAGGTTTCAGGTACAACTACCTCAGTTTCAAAGTTAAGTATGCCTTCACCGGTCTTCTCAACTTTAAATTTAGCCAACTCCCACCTAGCCATAAAGCCCCGCCCTCTTCAGTAACGGGATGATTTTGAATCTAAACACGTCCTCTATTTTATTGCTTATGTCCCTTATTTCACTAAGCCCGAGTTCCGTGTCAACCGTAAAGGTCGTACTCTCACGTTTTATCCTAAACACATATCTACCATTAACTTGAATGGATAAAGGTAAATACATTTCATCCTGAATTTCTATTTCCGTATTTTCACTAAATAATTGACAAATCTCGTCAAAATACCCGAATAATGTTGGCTCAATTAACCGATAATAATCACCAGCAGGTAATTCACTAGCAAGCACACTGTTAATATACAAGTGTCCTTTATCGGGGTATTTTTCTAAATATAAGTCATATGTCGGCACTCCGTGAATATAGATAGGCTCTTTCACCTTGGTCTCAATAAAAAATGACTGCATAACTTTTCCGGAACAATGAACTGCAATCATTACGTGTCACAATATTTTAAAACGTTTCAGAACAAAAAAAACCTTTACGAAAATGAAGCCATAATCATAAAGTCATAAAAGCGTGGATATAAAAGTTTAATAAAATGGTACGTATTGTAACGTTTCTCGGAAAAGCTCAATACCTAAAAGAAGCAATAGAAAAAAATAAGTTAACTGACGTGTTTGTAGATAAATCGTATACTATAGGAGAAGTGTATTATGATAAGAGAGTCAACTACCATTACGTTGATACCGGAATAAAGCCCAGTGATAATTACGAGGTTGAAACTATTAACAGAAGGATAAGGATAGCGAAAATGATAAGGGAAATAATTTCAAGAATAAATGACAACATATTATTTCTCGATAGTGACGTCATTATAAACGATATAGACTACGTACTTAAACAGTTTGAAAATGCGAGCGTACCGACTACCATCGCCATCCCTGCAAGAGCAAAACCTAGCGACTTTATAGTGACCTTCTTCCTATCAACTAACTTTTACCTACCGTTATCGTGGAAACCTAAACTAGGAGATGTAATTGATAATTACCTCAACAACTCCCTCTACATGCATAATCCGGTGGACATATTGATACACATCCAATTACAAAGCAAGACATTATATATAAGCGGAGTATGCCACTATATCAACGGACTCAAATACTGTATATGAGAGTGTTTAAGGTGATAATTTCCAAGCAATGTATTAATTGCAGTTTTGATATTGTCGCGACCCAATTCTACAACTGGATAAAAACTAGAAGCGAGGACATCGTATTACAGAAAATAGGTTGCAATGGTGATATTGAATTCATTGACGTTAACCTGTGGTGGTCACAGTGTAGGAGTATCGATAATGAGGAATCACCTAGGAGCGTAATAAGGGGAGACTCGCCATACCAGTACATTAAGGACGTAGATAGAAAAGAAGACCACCTACTTATCACGACGTCACATTACAACGCCAAGTTATTCTCAAAACTATTTAAACATGTGGAAGTAGTACCGCACCCTTACGACCCGGAGGAGATAAAGGTAGTCGACAATGTAAAGGAGAAAAAGTACGACGTTATCACTATTGGCTATAATACTGCAGACGACCACAAAGGGTTAAGGGTAGCGAGGAAGGTAGCAAAAGAGCTGGGCTTGAAATACGTGGAAATAAGTAACGAATGTAACGGAGAAGATTGGTGTTACAAGTTCATGTCATTATCAAGGACTGAAGTGTATAAGTTGATTACCCAATCACGCTTTTACTTAGCTTTATCCCATACTGAGGGTTTCGGGTTACCGGTACTGGAATCAATGGTAGCAGGGACTATACCCATTTTCGTAAACGGACATGCCTTTAGTGAATACGCGGAAGGGATACCAATACCGGCATATAAAACGAGAGAAGACTGGTTTGAATACCATTACGAGGACGTTATTGAAGCGGTAAAATATGCAATATCAATGCCGGAAAAGGAGTATAAGGAACTGTCGGAAAGAGTGAAAAACACGACTAGAGAGAAGTTCAAACAGGAAAAAATTTATGAGGTTATTTCTTATTTAATTCATTCTTCTTATCGTCTTTCTTGACAACAGTTATTTTTATTTCGTCCTTGACCTTAATTTTTCCCATACCTTTTTATTTTGTGCCGGAGTATATAAACTTGATATGAGTTTCATCAGTGGTATAGAGAGCGATATAACCAACTTCTTCAGCGGTGCGTCTGACACATTTAGCGGTGTAGTGAACTTTGGCTCAAACATAGTGAACGGTATCCAAAACGCCGTACAAGGAGTCGTCCACTCAATCGCTAACATTGCACAGGGGTTATATAACGGACTCACGTCAATAGGCAGTGACATAGCAAACGTTTTCGGACAGCTAGGAGGAGCGATATGGCACGGATTAGTATCATTTGCCACCTCATTCGGTTCGTTCTTCTATGAGGCTTTCCACATTGTGTCTAGTGCAGTTTACGGTGCGTTCCATAGGATTGCCAATGCATTTGAGTACATCGGTAAATGGATATGGAGCGGGATAGTACATATAGGAGACGCTTTTCACAAAGTAGGAGAGTGGTTTTATAACGGGTTTGTCGCAATAGGGACTGCATTATCACAACTACCCGTAGTATTTAGTAGCATTTATGGCGACATTAAGAATTTCTTCTCTACGATATGGAATGGACTGGTAACAGTTGGTGGCGATATACTGAATGCACTAACGTCATTCGCAACAGCTGTCGAAGACCTATTTAACGGAGCAATAGATTACGTGGGTGGAGTATTTAACGATTTAATGTATGCACCTGAAGACGCTTCAAAGTATATAACATCTAAAATAGCGTCAATATTACCCAGAGTAGCATCATACAACCTATTCTTTGAGGAGATAAAATCACTAGACAGGCTTGCGGAAAATATGGCTACAAAAAAGACGCTCGCACCGATATTACTAAAGGTATTTTCTCCACTCATTGCAGGGTTTACTTCATTAGTAGCGGAGTCCGCAATAGGTTCGTTCTTCCCCGAAATTGTCGGCGTCAGTGCAGTGCAGAGAAAGCAGGTAACAACACCACCTCAATCCAATGTTACAAGTAAGATAAGCATACCCAACCCGTTCCAGCCCACGCCTACGACCTATACACCACCTACGATAACTCAACCATCTCCTGCATCAGTACAATTACAGCAAGCAAAGACGTTTGAGAAATATATTGTAGGTGTTAAAGAGAACGACGAAGAATTATTAACAGCATTACCAACCGTTACTAATAAGCTGGTATCACCGTATCCTAATAGTGTCACAGCAGTTGACCAGCTGGAAATAAACGGATACATCGTACAGACAACTAGGGAGTTCATATCCTTTAGCACGATAGATAACATATACGTGATACCATATGCACAATTAAAGATAACTAAAGTGACGGAAAGTGACACTGCAAACATACAATTCCAAGGTGGAATAAGTATACAGACATACTTACTTGGAGTGCCTATATGCTCAGCACCGTCAAACAATGCACCTACAAGTAACATTAGCGGTGCAATAAATGACGGTATCGAAAGTAGCGTACAAATGTGTTTAGAGATAGATAACGTTATGGGAGATGCCGTATCGACATCAGTATCAATATACTCCAGCTCATCCGCACCGTAACATAACCTTAAAAAACTTATTTATAAAAACCATATTATGAAATGTAACAAATTCCTCAAAGTAAAAGCAAGAGTATCGGGGTTTCTAATCGCCAAAATTGAAAAGCGTAATGAAAAATACGCCTTAGTTATAAAAAATACTATAACCGGGTTACAATACCTGCTTAACGCGTTCCAAACATATATGAGCGGTGTTACGTATACCGGAGCAACTGCATCATCGACCGGAATTACTATAACTACATCATCAGGAAAAATATTTACTCTACCTTTTTCCTCTTCTCCCGGTATTTATGTAACTAATAATTCAATAGTAATACTATTTACAGCTAAAGATAATAGCAATAATTCATACACCGCAATAAGTGAAGAATTAATTACACAAAGTGCAGGATATTACATACCGATAGCTACTGCAAGCCTATCCGTAACTAAAAATTCGGATGAAATATTAATACTAACGTGGATAATCACAATAACGATATCAACATCAAGCGGAATTATTTACATCCCGACTCTTACACCCAAAACCGGCGGTTTCACATGTACAGGTACCATTAGTAGTTGTAGTCTATGTTCGGAAAGTAGTGCAAATTCGCTATTACCTGATGAACAAGGCAACTGTCTCGCTCAAAACCTGACATCTCAATATCCGCAAAACAGCTTCATAACAACACAACTATTCAGTGACATGTTTTATAATATTTATGGGGTAGGGAAACCAAACTCATTTACATACGTATCCGGCACAACGTTAATCATTTATATTCCATACTGTACCGAATATTTTATAGTAGGAATTTACTCAGACTCACCGGCATTTGCAAGTTCTAATACAAAAAATGCATGTTATATTAATTCACCGTATTCTGACCCGGTATACCTACAAGTATATATGCAAAGTAAAGTAAATACATACATAGGTGTTCAGATTGAATTTACGACATAAATTACGCGGAGAAGTAACATTACGTACTGTCACAGGTAAGATTATCAAGAAAAATACAATAGTCAACCTTTCAGTACTACTGAACCTAGTTGCTTACATAAAATCAACGCCATCAAGCATACAAACACCTATAATAAAAACAAGCGGAGGAACTGCAGGTGCAACCTATTCAATACAACAATACGAGAACGGATACGTATTCATATTCACCGCAACCTTCCAACAACCGATTAATATTAAAAACGCATTCCTATATCCGTATTCAATGTCCCTTTTTACACAGCCACTAGCATCTATAACATATACGCAAGAAATAACGGGAGTAACGCAAATAGAATGGGCAATATACATTGAAGATGCAACGGGAGTATTGTTGAACGTTATACCACCTCAAATAATACCCAATACCGATTTCCTTGAGGCATTATACGTTGATGATAATAATATAAACGAATTACTTAACCTAAACAATTATAACCATTACTTATACGGATATTTTTATGATTCTACAAACGGTAACCCTATAACACAACTTAACGTTCACTTCTTCACATTCCTGGATTATAATATAACACCATCAGCAGTGAAAATTAAAAATAACTTTGCACTACAACTAGTACCCGCAACTTACTCAGAACAAATCGTCTTCTATTATGTTTGGAACTCACAAAGTCTAACAATACAATTCACTTTTAGTTCAGGGACATCACCACTAGGAGACGGGTTTGCAATATGCCTATACAGTACAACACCACCTATAGCGTTAAATACTGCATCAATAAGTGGAATGACAGACGGTACACTAGCATACGGGTCTGGAAACCAGATAGTAGTAGAATTTGACCCGTATGCATCACAACCTATTTCAGTAACCTGGTGGACGGAATCGGGATATAAACAAACGATTTTAGCAAGTAATGGTGTAGGTAAAGGCACACCAATGACTGCAGGAGACATATTTGAAATCAGTATTACAGTATCAGGTACTACAATGACAATAACAGTGACCGACTTAATAGCTAACAAAGTAATAGCATCACAAACTGTAACATTACCGTTCACTCCTCCCAGTACCTACTACGTAATTGTCACTGCTAGAAATGAAAATGGTAATGCTAATTGGTCATTAGTAAACATAAGTAACTGGTACCCGTACTCAGTACAAATAACCGTTAATTATACGTCGCCACAATTATTACCTATAACTGCAACATATGAAAGTGATTAGGTGAAGTAAATGAGAGTAGGAATTACCGGTGAAATAATAATAAGAGATGAAAAAGGAAAAATTTATAAATACAAGAACCAAGTCCAACAACAGCTGATACAGGCAATAATACAATATGCTCAAACAGGAGGTACAATTTCAAATTACGCATACATAATCCAACTACTATCCAACAACACAATAATAGCATCATATCCGGGTTCATTATCTTATAAACAAGTATCAACTGCACTACAATTAATATTCATATTCGTGATAAGTAATGCACCACCATCAGTAAACACGTTACAGTTATATATATCATCATCACTAGGTTCTTTTTTAGTAGCACAAGTAAACAACGTAGTATTGCCATCAGGAACACTCCAATTAACATGGACAATATCGTTCTACATATCACAACAGGATTATTACACACCGTACCTAATCTTCGCCTTCTTCTCACCACCATCAAACTCAACACCATTCACAAATACTCCATTACCAAACGTACAGTACGCAATAAACGAAATACAAAATGTAGGATACCTAACATCACCTCCAACATACTACATAACATACAACGGGCAATATATCCAAGTATCTGTATCATTTACTAATAATTCGATATTAATTAGTTATCAGTTACCGAGTACAACATCAGGAACGACATACATTAACTTAAACATTGTTGCAACCGCAACCAATGGATATATAAACTTATTAGCACCGGAACCACCAATAACAATACAAGCAGGACAATCGGCGTCAATATCCTATAACGCAACATGGATAACGACGTAGTAAAACATTTTTTAATCAGACCTCTAATTTCTACATATGGGACTAACAGGCATAGGTAAAATATTCTCACAGATAATATACCAAATAGGAAAAGGGCTACGTTACATTGGCAACAAAATATCTCACTACATTAAGCTAGGGTTACATTACTTATATCAGTATGTTAAAGCCTTCTATAGATACCTAGGAAGACTATACAAAACTTTCCAGGAAGACCCCATAAGGTTCATGCAATTTGCAGGGTCTCTAGCAATAATGATTTACTACGGGGTGTTGTAATGCCTGAACTCGACCCTAACACTGTAAAGCAGATACTGTTGAATAGTATTCAAGGAGGAGATGTAGACAATAACGGGAACTTAATAGCAAAAATATCACTCAAAAAGTTGTTACAACAATTCGGGACAGACATGGTATTCCTAAAGATAACGCTTGACGGCGACAAAATAAACCTTTACATTTCAGCAAAAGTCCCACTAGAGCCTATAAAGCTGACAAACGGGCTAACGATAGACTTAAACGAGTACTCTGAAGACGCAATAGTTAAACTACCGTTAAAAAAGAAGTTTATAGAAGACTTTGTCAAACTGGCAAACATGCCGATAATCGGAATAGAAGAAGTGAAAATAGGTGACACTTCTGACGTTGTGATTAAAGTAAACACGGGGAGGAAAGTAACCCCACAACCAACACCAACAGGAGGTGGAATTGACTTTTGAGCATACTGAGTGAGCTAATTTGTAGCCAAATACAATTAAATTTTTACTATCACAGTGGAGATTATATCTCAATCAGTGACCTATACAGGTTACTGGCAAAATGCACATCAACACCGGAATTAATGTTAAGAAAATTAATAGAATTAGGTATAATCACAATGACGGATAAACAGAACGTGGTGCAGTTAAAATGACGTTATCACAAGAATACCTATCAGCAGTATCAGCTATGATAATATACGGTCAAGACCAAAAAGTAACGATGTTTAACTATTACTATTACAGTGGCTCAACATTAGCAACCTATCCTCCAACAGGAGTTACAGCAATACTAAAAAATAATGGGAACATAGTAGCAACATTACCGGGGTACCAGATGTCGTTGAGTATAAACGGTGTACAATTCCTATTTTACGATACAAGCGAAAACACCTATAGTTTTGATGAAGTAGACATATACACTGAAATAAACGGTACATTACAATACTTGGTATCAAGGAACACGGGGCTAAATTACTCAAAATCAGCAAGTGAAGCAGTAATAATATACTATACACTTGAACTCCAAAGCACGCCATCGGTATTCATCAATTACGCATTCCTATTCCTACTTGTACCGAAACTATCACTACAGAACATATTCCCGTTTACTAACTACATTGGTATTACATCATTCACCGTTAGCGGAATAAACGGAACGGTGTCGCTAGTAGGAGTAGGTCTTATATTAAACGGGTTCGAAATAGTCATAAACCTAACTACAACAGGAAACGGGATACCCACAATATCAGCACAAACAACAGTAGAATTAATACAACAAGCAGTACCCGGAATTAATAAACCAATAATATCAATAGGAACCGAGACGGTATTCAGTGCGACATTAAACGTACAACTACCGCAAACACAACAACCGGTAACGTATCCCATAGTAATAGGGCTAACATATGAGGTGACATAATGATATCTAAAGAAGTATTGTTGACGATTCTCAATTACCTCGCAAACGGAGTAGTCACAGTAGAATCATCATCAACACAAGCAATAACAAAGCTGGCACCATACCAGATAATAGCAATAATGAAAAACAATAACGTTACAGTATCAAGGACGACAATAACATCCATCAACATAAGCGACACAATCACTGCTAACCAGGAGGAGACAATAACGATAAGATATAGTGGAACTGACGCATCGCCGTTCACTTACACTGCAACCGAAATAGAAATATGGGCATCAACACAATCAGCATTACTATATAAAATCGCAGACATATACCTAAGTCAACCACTATCAAAAACGGAACACGACTACTTGAATATCGAATATGAGATAACAATAATAGCGGGAGCAAGTTACACAACCGGAAGTATATTATCACAATACACGAGCGTAGTAACATTTAAAACACTAGTGGCACCAATATTATACTTCTTCGGGCTGTTCTTAGTACCGTCGTGGGAAAACGTACTGAAGCAGAACCCGACTTTCCCGCAGTCACAACTACTTAACTACATCAAACCATCAACATTTCAAGGTATTGATGCAATGTACGTCGGAAGCGACCAAATAACCATATTGTCAAAACTAGTGGGATTCGGCAACGGACAGGTAAACCTAGTAATAAACGGACAAGTTTACACTACTTATTCAAACGTGCCAGTCTATATAGGTATCACAACACCAAACGGACTACTAGTAATAGCCTATAACTTTTATAGCGGAACAATAAATAAATACGTATCAATAAAGATATCGACAACATACGGTAACGCAACAGTAATTAACCAGTTCGAGACAAAGACTACAGGTGGGACTCCATGACAATATCGTCAGAATATAAGTCACTGTTACAAACACTCCTAGTTAACGGGTACAAGAGTACTTACTACTATTACTACAGTTACTCATCCGTGGCACAAAAATTCCCCTTTACCTTTAACTTCCCTACAGGAATAGCAATGATATCCAGACAAAACGGTGTACCGAAAGCGATAGCATTAGCAAATATAACGTCAATAGTAGAAAACGGAGGCGAATTATCAATAACATTTCAGGCAATTTTTACCACCGACTTTACAGCTGATGAGATAGACATGTATGCGGTAATAGGAAACACGATACTGTATAAAATAGCAAGCGTAACGGGAAACTTCACGTCATCGACAGATAACAACTTGTACGTGGAGTGGACGATAGAAATCGTAGTAAACTCGATATTTAACGTAGGTAGCAATAACATTACAACATACTTTTTCCCAATAAACAACTGCACGTCCTTATACGGTCAACTAATAATATACCCATACCTAGTACACCTAATCATCGCATATACACTGATACCATTACCCGCATTTACAGTACAATCGCAATTCCCAAACATACCACTTGCAACAATGCTTGCCGTAGTGCCAACACCAACATCCCCACAACAATTGAAAGGCGTAACCGCGTTCATGTATACATGCAACGGACAACCACAGCTATGCTACCCCGTATACAACGGCTTAGGTACAGCAGTAATAACAACAAACATTAACTGCAACACGCCAACAATGATAGTATTATACCAAATAGGTAGTACTTACCTAGCATACATGCAACTACAAGTACCAGTAACATTTAACATAGGTAACACATACAGTTATGAGATAGGAGTAAGCGTGTCATAAATGATGAAAAAAATATATACACCATGCAAAGACTGCGTCTACGAAAAAGTAGTAGACAGAACAATCTATTACATGAAAAAATACCACGGGTTCGATATAATAAAAGTGTACTTCAAACCCGCAGATTTCTATGTTGGAGAATGCAATGTAGCGTATAGCGGGATAGTGTGGTGCAACAAACCGGGAAAAGATAACATGAAACTAATAGATGAACGAAAAATAATTACAACGTCAACGTGGCTCAAGGAATACATGGAAAAAAACGGAGTAAAAGTGGAGCAAGTAACACCATTCGGAGTTGATGACGAACTAGCTCAGAAACACGTGAATTTCGACTTTAACGCAAGAAGAGGGTACATTAGCACTGACAATGATGTACTAAGAATGTTTGAAGGGAGACGGAAACAATTGACTCTTATTAGCAACGACCCCAATGCAGACTTCCAACTCACGAACATAAGTGAAGACTTAAAATACTACTTACTCTCACACTCTCTCTTCTATATCGCGGTAAATGACGAAATAGCTCCCGTAGAAGCAATGAGCGTAGGGACACCAATCATATACGTGAAAAAGGACACATATACAGAATACGAGTGCGGGATTGAGGTAGACTCAGTAGAGGACTTAAGAAAAATAGAAATCTCAAGAGAAGAATGGGAAGACTTGAGTTACAAGTGCTGGTTCAAATCACTCCGTTACCATTATATCACTATAGGTCAAGAATTATGGAGGTGGCTTCAATAACGGGTTTCCTACGCTCAGACACTAAAAAATTAATCTGACAAAGCGACGGGATATACGGACTGGAACACGGACACGAGTACTTTACAATAAATGTAGCAAAAGATTTCCACAACCCGAAGGCAAAACTCTGGCTACAATACCCCGACTTAGTACCCATAGATATAGATGACCTCCTACTGGTGGCAGAAACAACTAGAAAAAATTTCGAACAAGAGAAAAAAACCCTCATCCATTGTGTGGCAGGAGTACATAGGAGTGTAACATTCGCACTAGCAAGTATAATGTACGTATATAACGTGAAAATTAAGGACGCAATGAAGATGTTATGCTCACCATGTATAGACTTTGATATTTACGTCCACGAGGTACCGAACCATTTCAACTCACTACAAGATTTCTACATAGCATATGTGCGTCACTAGTGGTAAACATGATAATTTACTCCAAAAAAGGAGATAGATTAATAGTAAAGGTAAATTTTGAAATAGAAAATACACCGGATAACGAAGACTTAAATAAAGTAATCGCACACGGACTAATGAACCTAGCAAAACAAGTTATAGAGAAAAAAGTAAAAATTTATGACTCGGACAAAATAGGGGTATATTAAAATGGAAAACATTGGAGAGTATTTCAGAAAATTAGAATGCGATTATTGGAGAGAGTACCCACACAGTTACGGAATGTTAAACGTTTTCAACAAGACAATACAGATAGTAGGTGCGGATTGCGGGAGTAGTGCATTATATTTCTTATGGAGAGGAGCGAGGTATGTGACACAATACGAAAAAGAAGAACACTTGAGAAAAAAATGGGAAGAAGTATGCAAGACTTTTAATATTTGCGATAAAGCGATAATGAAAGGCGAATGGAAAGGAGAATATGAAGACGTAGACATTTTCGTGATGGACTGTGAAGGGTGCGAAGAAAACCTAAACATAGATATGCTGAAAAAATATGAACAATGGTGCATTGGAGTACATGATTGGACTAAGAATAGAGTGGAATTATTGAGAAAACTGGAAGGAACGACGTATACTTACGCGAGCGATGACGGGAGAGAAATAACACTTTGCAAAGTCTAACTAAATCATAACACATGAATTATAGACCTTATCGCATTTCTGATAGATGTATAAGGATGATTACAATCTATACTAAAACGTATGACGTTGCTTGAAAAACTAAACCTATCACGGTACGAAAATACTCCCGATGAAAATAATGTAACATTCTTAGTCCTAACCATAAAAGGCGTACAAGACTCAACATGAAACTTAACCTTCAAAAGGTGAGAAAGGAACGGGTAAATATAATCATTCACAAGGTGAAAATAAAGGCTATATACAGCAGAACCGAGAATAGGACAAGATTCCTCACTAAAACCGACGTGACAATGCCAACTATAATAACCATGAAACTTACTTTTCAAATCATCACAATACTTACGATACACATTCCTCTCAAACTCACTAACTTTACCGGGAGGAGGTCTATAAACTATTTTAAAAACGATTTCAGTAGGTATGTTATATTTACTAACCATTTCCTCAAGTAACGCATAGTTACGCCCTATACTAAAAAAGAAGTTAGTAAAATTTTCAGGAAAATCAACGCCATAATTATAGAAAAACGAATAACAATTATATGTAGCACTAAACTTACCTTTCTTAATGCCCTTCAATATGAGCCTAAGAGCAGACTTAACCATGATTAAAATAACGAGAAAAAAAGATTTAAACATTATGCGGTAAACCTTAAGTCTTCATGATTAATACGGTCTAGGACTTCATCCCTATCCATTAACATGTAACCATCTTTCCTAAGTAACAAAAACATAGAATTCCTGTCCATTTTTGCAAGAGTGACATAAGCATCACTATTAGTAGTAAACAAGACGGCTTTCAAATTCCTGGAAAGGAGCCACTCCAAAAACTTCTCAAAACGTAAAGGGTGGAGGTGTAAAGACTCAATATCGTCAATGAGTAAAATATCGGGCTTATGATGGTAAACTAACCACGCTAGCTTAACAGCCTTACTAATACCATCACCTACATTATCAAGATAAGTCACAAAATCACCTTTCTCATAAAGGAAATCATTAGCTGAACGAATAACAATACCATCAACAAAGTCCTTTACTAACCTACTGAACCTAACATCCTCATCCCTAGGTTTTATAGGGACACCGTAATAGTCTTGGTGGATAATTGTATTAAGAGTATAAGGGTAAACAACCATGACCTTATACTTAACATGACCCTCACAAATGTAAGTATAACCCTCGGAAGGAGTAAGGTACCTCACACCACTAACTTTATCGCATTTAACTGTGTCACCATCAATAGTAACGGAAAAATTCTCATATTTAACATAACCCCTAGCATTAACTATAGAATAAAGGTTCTTCTCATCGACCAAAGCTACCTTCTCAAGGAAAGCCGTCTTCCCAACTCCATTATTACCTAGAACAACGAGAGAATGAAAATCCCTAACAGTTACAGAGACGTTTGAAATAACCGAAAGCTCATTTATCATTAAAAGAAAAATGGATACAGGATTTAAAAAACTAACTAAAACTCAACTATCTAGGACTACACGCCTACTGTACTTATTACACACCAAGTCAACTCTTGTATGATAATTTATCACATCAAAATAACCATCAACATCAACATTTCCAATATAACCACTGACTTTATGGTCATCAAAAGATTGGACAAGGGCAAATTCAACATTAAAAACACTCAGACTACCGTCATTATTTATCTTGTATTTCACACCGGCTTTATCAAGAGCAAGTGCAATAACAACTAGGTCAATACATCCCAACTTCTTTTTAGCAAGGACGTCCTCGGTAAGCATATAACAACCACATTACCTTTTACAAACTTTTTCAATAATAAAATATTTGGATTTTACTTCCCTAAACCTTAAAACGGAATGGTCACTAGGAGCCAACTCCTTAGCCTTACAAGACTCCGCACAGGAAATGATTTCCGTTAAAATATCAGCGTAAGTCTGAGATTCGGATAAAGTAGGAAACTCCCTATAAATGATAAGGTAACCATAAGAGTCCTTAACCTCAACTACATAGAACTCCATAAATCAGTCACCAACAGCAACCACGTGATGTTCGACCTTAACGACGTACTTATTCCCTACTTTCTTAAACTCTACCCAATACTTCATTTTATCAAGGTCTTCAGCTAACATTTTCGCATAAGCTTTCGTAAACTCTTTAGAAGGGAAAACCAACTCCTTAAAAATATCCCCATTACAACCGAACACCGTCAATTTATGCATGAAAAAAATGATGGATACAAGATTTAAAAAACTAACTCCATGTTCACAGTTTAGGTAAAAGTTTCATAAGTTCAAGGAAATCATCAATGGTAAGAGAATAAATAACCTTAGAGACGGGATATTCATAACAACGTACTTCGAGTTCATTTAAATAAGAAATCTTACCGAAACTTTCAGGTTTACGGTCAATAATTAAATCATATTCAGGAGCAAGGTTATCATACCAGACTTTACTACAGATATTATCATCATAAGGAGCAACAAGGACTCTAACGTCTTCAGGACGTGCAACATGATTACTTATGTATAATTGGACATACTTATCCGAGACATAAGGGCTAACAGACCAATAAGACAGATAACGTTGAGTTGGGACAATGCTTGATGAATAAACATAATCCTTGACCCGAGTTATACTGGTCGTACGATAAATGTATTTGCCTTTAAGGTCATAATTATTCCAGAAACTAAGAAAATCGGCAAGCCCGGGTATACAACGAAGGTCGTATTTAATACGCAACCCGGGAATGATTTTATCAACATCATAAGCGAGGTTAATCATAAAAGACGAAGCGTCACCACCATAGCAGGCTTCAAGGTAGTCACGATAATACTCAGAAAGAGGATAAACACTTTTCCACTTCACCAAAAGAGGCAACTTAGAATTCACGTCATTAATAATATCCTGATACCGCACCACATCTTTAAGATATCACTCCAAGTTATAAAATATTTATGAGTCTCACGGAGGTAACACAAAATCATTTTCCTAGTATCTATTTTTAATGTGGTCTCAAGGTCTTTGACAATAGTTCCCTTATGCCCGCATATGACAATCTCGTTATTTGACGATATACTCCCAATCTGGACATTATTAAAATAAATCTTGTTATTAGAAACAACAACAGGGGTATAAACAGAGCCTATGATATTACAAGGGACAGACTGAGAAAGAGGGATATGGACGGGAGAAAAACTAATTTTCGATTTATCTAACTGGATACCCAATTCCTTTATAACATCAATAGGAATAAAAGAGAGGTACTCGGCAGGACTCCCGACCATGAAACTCAACATCTTCTTAAGGTCTTCAATATTACTATAAGTCAAGTAATAATGAGAAGTAACTTTACTCGTAGAAGGGGCAACAACTATACGTGTAGCAAAAGTAGGTCGTATAAAGTAAATAGGTTCAAATGAATCAAATATAGCATCATACGACTCTATACCATTAGGAGTATAAATAGTACCAGAAACATAGTACTTATCTCCTACCTCCATAACGAAAAGTTTCACTTCCATCATCCCACCATAACATACCCGTTCTTAATAAGGTAACCAAGGACTTTCTTTACACTTTCCTCGGGAGACAGTCCTAATATCAAGGAAATACTTTCAGTATAATGAATAATACCACTATAATCAACGGTATTACCCTTAATAACCCCCACATCACGCAGAAACCCGATAACGTCTTTAACAGTACCCATGACAATAGAAAAATGAAAAAGAAAGGTTAAAAATGTTTACCAAACATTTGCCTCATTCATCAAATTCACAACCTACGGAAGAACTTCTTAATATCGTCTATTAATGTAGTAACGAAACTCACGTCAGTTTGAGGAATCTCTAATATAACCCTGGGAGTCATTACAGTACCTATGTTGTCGATTTTGAACTGATAAGAGAAAACAGCGTAAGGGTCTGGAGGTGCTTGGACTTGCACACCGGCTTCCTGCTCATACTCTATAATCTCAGCATAATCGTAAATAATAACGTATAAGTTCAAGTTCTCGGGTTTAACTTCAAGAAGCTCAGCCTCAAGAGATTGTAAACCGACAAAACCGTATTCAGGGACAATGACAATACCTTTAGGAGGTAATACGAAAACGAAACCAACAATACTCTGACCGGAAGGACTCTTAAGAACAGCAAGAGAATAAAGAGGAATGTCATTAAGGTTACTAATATAAGAAGATAAATCGTTAGCAAAATATACATCGGCAAAAGCATTACCGAAAATATATTCAGGTATAGAATAAGTTTGACCCTGAATTTCTAAGACTGCACCCCTCAATAACGAAACATATTTCGTATCATAAGTCTTATTTACGAGTACCCATTGGACTTCACTAGCATAAATATCGTAGATATAATAAACCGCAAAACTATCATTTTCCCATAACAAAGTAGCATTAGGAGGGATTTCGGAAAGAGGTTTTATATCTTTCACTGAAGCACGTAATTTTCTCATAAAGGCACCACGTATAATAAAGAAACAGGGATTAAAAAAGATTATGGGAATAAAAAATTAAATAAGACTGAAACGGAAATGTAAATCATGGTAAGGATATTCGGATTCAAAAAAGAAACGAAAACTAGGAGGTCAATTTTCATCCAAACAGAAGCAACAGTACCAATAGAAGTAATGGTAGCGATAGGAAAAAGACATGTTGTAGGAATTGCAGAAATGGGAGACAAATCTGCGACAATAGAAAAACCTATATTTCCATTCACAGCACCACCTGAACCAGAACAAATAGCTAAAGAACTCCTGAAAAAGTTAGAAGTGCCACAAAACGAATGGGACGAAATTTTAAAAAATAAAAGAGAAGTAACAATTTAGACATGAAGATTGTAGTAATTGATTATGAATTACCGAACTATATATGCACGGATATCTTAGATGGAAGAACAATGGAACCCTTGAATAAAAAACAATCCAAAGAATATATTTCAGAATTGGACAAATCCGGAGATGTTGAGATATATTTTGTAGACGTAAAAGACAAAACTTGGAATGAATTCAAAACCGAACATTCAAAAAGAGTTGAGTTAGATTTAAATGGACTAATGAAACTCATAAACGAAGCATCAGAACTGATTTTAATAAAAGGAAACCGGGTAAAATCTTGCACATATTACCCGGAAGATGATGACCCATAACAAAAAATCATTTACTATAAACATATTTTTTAGGAAGATATTTCATTAACTCCATAAAATCATCATAAGTAAGAGCATAAACGAGCCTAGAGGAGGGGTACTTAAAACAACGCACTTCTAGTTCTCTAAGATATGAAATCATACCGAAATTATAAGGCTTATCGTTTAATATAACAGTATATTCAGTACTAAAATTATCGTACCAGTCTTTACTACAAATAGTATCATCATACGGAGCAACAAGTACACGGACTATTTTTTTGTCAATACCATAATCGTCAACGTACTTATGAACAAAATAGTCAGAAGTATAGGGACTAACAGACCAGAAAGAGATAAGGTTATTCTCATGTGTATGTCGTATATCAACAACCATAAATGGAGTAGAAGACTCAACGTAATAGTTAACATAACTGGTAGTGGTAGCACGATAAATATACATACCCCTTAAATCAAAATTATTCCACATCCTGAGAAATTCCGCTAAACCGGGCATACAAGGAAGGTCATAAACAATATGCTTAGTGGAAACAAAGTCCTCAGCCCAAGAACCAACAGATTGCATAAATCCCCTCGCTTGTATACCATAACAAGCATCGAGGTAACTGTCATAATGCTCAGCAAGCCTATAGGCAACATACCATTTCTCCAGTAAAACTATTTTTTTGTTTACGTCTTCAATGACATCTGGATACCGCACCACGTCTTTAGCACCTCACTCCAAGTCGGAGTACCTTTATAATGCTCAAGGTAATAACAAGCTAATAAATACGGGAGATATTCAATCACACCTCTACTAAAATTTATAATCTGACCGCAAACAGCGTAATCACCACTCTCATCACGCTCACCTATTTTCACACCGTTAATTGCAATATAATCTCGAGTAATGGTTAAAGTTGCAGGAATAGAACCGATTATTTTACAATCAAAACTTTGAAGTATATTAACACCACCGATACGAATATAACCGCCTGCAATACGTATCCCCATTTTCCTAATTACATCAGGTGGGATATAACTGAGATAAAGGACAGAAGCATAATCCATGAAAGTAAGCATCTTCTCAAGTTCAGACTCATCGCGATAAGTAAGATAATAAAAATAATTGGTACGGTCACATATACAAACTTCATCATGACTACAAACAACTGAAGTAGCAAAAGTAGGGAAAAGAGTAAATATCTGCTCAAACTCATCAAGGACACCATTATACTGTCTTATACCTTTCGGCGTATATACAGTACCACTGGCATAATGCTTGTCACCTACTGAAACAACGAATAACTGAGGCTCCATTATCTCACCATAACGTAACCGTTTTGCACGAGATAATCTAGGACTTTACGCCCGGCTTCTTCAGGAGGTAAACCGAGAATAACAGAAAGACTCTCACCATAATGTATGAGACCATTATAAGACACGACAGTACCTTTAATTACACCTACGGAACGCAAGAAAGAAATAACGTCCTCAATGTCTCCCATAACGCACCAAGAAAAGAATTAGAAAAAGGGACTTTTAAACTTTTTCAACAACCATTTCAGTTATAACGAACTTATCTTCTATTTCCCTAGCAGAAGACAGAACATTTTTAAGAGCCTTATTCTCCTTTATAAGTTCTTTCTCAACATGCTTCACTTTCTTGTCCTCAAGATAGGAAAGTATATCAACAAGGAGGTCGGCATAAGTCTGACGTTCAATATGACTATTAAACTCCCTCTGGACAAGAATTTTACCATCATGGTCAACAACATTTACAACATAGACCATCATATCTTACTCACCTGTAACTACAACCTTATCAGAAATAATAAGGACTCGCCTACCGTCCCGATAGTCCAACTTAACATTATAGCCTAACTTAGAAAAATCTTCTGCTAAAGTCTCAAGATAAGCCTCAGAGACATATCTTGAAGGAAAAACCAATGTCTTAAACAAACGACCGTCATTACTAATAACCGAAACCCCGTGCATGAATAAGAAAAAGGATACAGGATTTAAAAAATTAACCCCTTATAATAAGGGAAATAATAAACTCGATAATATCGATAACAGGAATACCACGATAAACAACATAATACCATGTCCATTGACAAGGGATTTTACGAGCTATTACCCAATAAGATACGTCCTCAACTACCATACTCAATAGAAAGCACGAAACCCACAAACGAACAACAGGAGAATAAGTAACGTCAAGAAATAAAGCAAAGTAAACAATACGGTAAAAGGAAAAGAGGTTCGAAGGAGTAGCGTGTTGGGTATTTCTAATGTAATAAACTTCAAGGTATGCATAAATTATAGCAAAAATAAAATCAACGAAACATTTTGACATTAAAATACACCCCCAGAGCTATATAGAAAATAAGGTAAGTAATGGCTATAAAATTATGATAAACGAAAGTTACAAAGTTATAACAATAACGTGAAAGAAGACAATAAATAAGGAAAGGGACAGGAACTGATAGAATATTAACATAAACAACAACACGGACGTTCCCGTACTCCTGGACACAGACAAAATCCTCATAAAAAATCCAAGCAAGGAACAGGATAATCACAAAATCATCGACATAAATAGGACAATGAAGACGAGAAACAAGATAATAAATCCAACCGGATAACAGATAAAGAGCCATAGCGAAACGTAAAGGGTGGTGAATCATTGAGACTTCCCCGTTTGGTGACCGGTATGAAAAACGATAGCAGTGAAAAGACCTATGAGGATATAGTCCCAATACTGACAATGAAGAAGAGATGGGTTAATAAAAGAGAGAAAAAGCATAACAGCAAATAACACGGCATTAACAAGATACATAATAACGGAAAAGTAATCCATCTCGAATAAATCTAGCAAAAATGAGTATAAAAACTTTGCCGGGGAACCCATATTTATATATTATTTTTTACTTTCCTTATTATTTATAAACATCGAGTTTGGCACGTGAATCTTGACGAGTTTTTGAATGAAAATTTAGGGCATTGTAAAATAGAAAAAACAGAATAAAGAAACATAATGTTTCAGGCAGGTGGGGACTGCGGTTTTGAATTTATTTAAAAAAATTGAAACAAAACCGACGTAGAGAGACTAAAAATTGAAAATTTAGAATTCTCTCTGAGAAAATGAAATTTAAGACATATAAATTGTTCTACAATCTGTGATGGAACATTCCGTATTACCAACGTGGGAAAAGGTTACATATTGTTCAATTTTTTGCAAACTATATAGAACTAAATAGGGAAACGAGAAAATAAATAAATGAGCGTCAGTGTCAAGAATCAAGAATGAGCGTTAGTATGAACTATGAAGAAAGAAATAATGAGCGTCAGTGTCAAGTATCAAGTGTCAAGTGTCAAGTAAGAAATAATGAGCGTCAGTGTGAAATGTCAAGTAAGAAATAATGAGTGTCAGTGTCAAGTATCAAGTATCAAGTGTCAAGTGTCAAGTAAGAAATAATGAGCGTCAGTGTGAAGTGTGAAATGTCAAGTAAGAAGTACGAAGTGTGAAAATTTCAGAATTCAGAAAGAATTTGACTATATAGTACTATATACGAAGTACGAATATTGGGGGGGTGTAATATATCTATATAATAAAAGAGAGAGAGGAATGAGCGTCAAATAAGAAATATGAAGTACGTATAAGATATACGAATACGAATACGTATTCCTACACGAATACGTATACCTACGTGATATACGTATACGACGTATCTATGTCTATAATTGTCTTATACGTATCTCTCTCGAGGTATACGTATTCGTGTAGGAATACGTATTCGTATTCGTATATCTTATACGTACTTCATATTTCTTATTTGACGCTCATTCC